>JAEEGK010013013.1_pt1 | contig 18814 bp, 16 predicted proteins | sample 8958771 | NCBI WGS metagenome assembly JAEEGK01 (sample SAMN16246547, study PRJNA631951) | gut metagenome | biome: gut microbiome; feature: rumen; material: SC-attached | host: Bos | place: Iran: Karaj | collected 2018-10
GACGCTCTGGGGCAGTCGCAGGTGCTGCCGTACCTGTGCGGATTGGCGCAACGCGGACACCAAATCACGCTCATAAGCGCCGAAAAGCCCGAAGTTTTTGCTGCTGGCCGCGCCACTGTCGAAAAGATTGTTGCCGAAGCAGGAATCGATTGGCAACCAACGGTTTACACCAAACGTCCGCCAATCGTGTCAACGTTGAAAGACATTCTGAAAATCAAGCGTTTGGCACTGTCGCTGCAGCGGCGCGGTGGCTTCGACATTGTGCATTGCCGTAGTTATATTGCTGCTTTTGTGGGACTTACGCTGAAAAAGAAGTTCTGTTGCCGCTTTGTGTTCGATATGCGCGGCTTCTATGCCGATGAGCGCGTTGATGGCAATATCTGGAATACCAAAAAACTGATTTACAGGCTTGTATATAACTTTTTCAAGCGTAAGGAAAAGGTGTTTATGACCGAATCGGACGCCATTGTGAGTCTGACCAACGCCGCCAAAAGCGAGATTCTGCAATGGAATCTGCCCAATGTGGCGGCCGACAAAATAACGGTTATTCCCTGCTGCGCCGATGTCAATCACTTTGATTATAACGCTGTTAATCAGGCGGATATTGACAATTGGCGCAAAAAATTGAATATCAGCCCCAATGCATTCGTGCTGTCGTATCTGGGCTCGGTTGGCACTTGGTATATGCTGCCCGAGATGATGGATTTCTTTGGCGAACTGCTTAAGTATAAGCCCAATGCGCAATTCTTGCTTATCACTCGCGACAGCAGAAAAATGATACTCGACGAAGCCGAGCGGCACGGAATCGGCACCGACCGCTTAATTGTGCAGCCCGCCACACGCAGCGAAGTGCCGTCGCTGGCAATGCTGTCCGATGCGTCGCTGTTCTTCATAAAGCCTGTTTGGTCGAAAAAGGCGTCGTCGCCAACCAAACTTGCCGAGTTGATGGCGCTTGGCATTCCGTGCCTGACCAACCGCGGCGTGGGCGATGTCGATGAGATTATGAGCCGCAACCCGCAAGGCGTGTTGATTGACGGCTGGAATAGCGCCGACTATGCCGCAGCAATCGAAAAAATGCTAAAATTGCCGCCCAATGGCCGCAGCCAGTCGCGACAGATGGCTTGCGAGATGTTCTCGCTCGAAAACGGCATAGCCGCCTATGAATCAATTTATGAAAAGATAACGCATTGAAAAACCGACTTCTATATATAGCCCCACACCGCCCAGGACGTTCGCCTGGACAGAGATTCCGATTCGAGCAGTACACCGATTTTCTTGAGTCAGAAGGATTTACGATTACCTACTCGTTTCTGCTCAACGCCTGGGACGACCGCCATTTCTACCAGCGCGGCAACTATCTGCTGAAATGCTGGATTGCACTCAAGTGCGTGATTATAAGGCTGTTCGATGTTTTGCGTGCGTGGCGTTACGATTATGTGATTGTCTATCGCGAAGCGCATTTCTGGGGGTGGGCAATCTTTGAGAAACTGCTTTCGATGAGCCGTGCCGCACTTATTTTCGATTTTGACGATGCTATCTGGTTGAACGACACGTCGGAATCGAACAAGAACTTGAGTTGGCTCAAGAGTTCGGCGAAGACCGCCAAAATTGCCCGCTTGGCCAATGTGGTGACCGTAGGTAATTCATTTTTAGCAGATTACGCACGGCAGTCGAATCCAAATGTGGTGATTGTGCCGACAGCCATTGATACCGATGCGTACAAATATCGCGGGGCTGTTGATTCTGAACCAGTTATGATTGGTTGGATTGGCAGCACCACCACGCTGAAGCACTTTCAGAACGCCATTCCCGCTCTGACGGCCATAAAACAGAAATATGGCAACCGCGTGAATTTCAAGGTGATAGTGGACGTTGACTGTGAAGTGCCCGAACTTGGGCTGAAAAGCACCAAATGGCGCAAAGACACTGAAGTAGAAGAACTTAACAAGGTGGATATTGGCATTATGCCGCTGCCCGACGACCGCTGGTCGTGTGGAAAATGCGGCTTCAAGGGCATTCAGTATATGGCGCTCGGCATTGCCACGGTAATGTCGCCAGTGGGCGTGAACACAGACATTATTGAACACGGCGTAAACGGTTTTCTGGCTTCAACCGACAGCGAATGGATTGACTGCCTTTCGCAACTGATTGAATCCGTGGAACTTCGGCAACGTTTGGGCGAAGCGGCTCGCAAAACTATCGACGAGCGCTATTCGGTCCGTTCGCAGGAAGGTAATTTGCTGAATGCCATATTGTTGGCGGGAAAGATTAAAGGCACTAAGATTTAGGATTTAGGAATTAGGATTTAGGAATTAGGAATTAGGCACTAGGCATTAGAATTTGAAAAAGAATGTGAAAATGTAAACAATGAACAGACCATTCAAAACCGTCAGTTGTCTGTTGTCAGTTGTCTGTAGTCTGTAGTCAAAAACTTAACTCTAAACTTCTAAACTCTAACCTTTTAAACATTAAACAATGGAATACACCGAAATAGAACGCAAGTTTTTGGTTAAAAGCGAGTTTCGTCACCTAGCAACGGCTGAATACAAAATCTGTCAGGGTTACCTGGCTGCGGACCCGCAACGTACTGTGCGTGTGCGAATTAAAGGCGACAAAGGCTATCTGACCATTAAAGGCGCCAGCACCGCCGACGGCTTGAGCCGTTTTGAGTGGGAAAAAGAAATTGCTGCGAATGAAGCCGAAATGCTGCTAAAACTCTGTCTGCCAGGCGCAATCGAAAAGACGCGCTACATTGTCCCGTTCGGCGGCCTGACATTTGAAGTTGACGTGTTCGGCGGTGAAAACGAAGGACTTACAATGGCCGAAGTGGAAATCGACCGCCCTGACTGCCCCGTTCAACTTCCCGATTGGATTGGCCAGGAAGTAACAGGCGACAAGCGGTATTACAATTCATATCTGTCGCAACGGCCGTTTTCGAAGTGGTAGTGTTAAATCAGCAATAAATTGCACTGAGTATATTGCAGTAAACAAACAAAATAACTACTAATCGGACAAAACATATAGTTGACTATATGATTTGTCCAATATCAAAAGTAAAACGTCAAGGGGGTGGGTCAATTGAGCGGCTGCGGCAACAAAAAATCCGCCCCTTGTGCAGGGACGGATTATAAAGCAGAGCCGACTGTTCGGTGCGTTTATTTCAGTTTTTGGCCGTCGGCGAAGGCGTTGCCGACAGTCTTTCCGAGTTCGATATATATGTGGTGCACAGGGTCGAAGGTGATAATGCCCATTTTCTCGACGTCGGGTTTGCCGTCGGCAGCCAGATATTTCTCGTCGCACAGAATGTTGACAATTTCGGCCACAATGTTGCAGCCGCTAGCGTCTTTGCCAATCGTCTGCTTCACGCGGCACTCAAGCGTCATTGGAAACTCGCCGAACACTGGCGCGTTCACGTTGGGCGCTTTCGCGATAGTCCAGCCCGTTCGGGCCACTTTGTCGGGTGTGTTGCGGCCGCTCACAATGCCCACATAGTCGGCGGCAACCATTGTGGCTGCGGTGGCGAAAGCAACGGTGAACTCGGGATTAACGTCCAGATTGTCAGTGGTTTGGTGCGAACCGAGCGAAATCGCGATTTCGTGTGCGTCCCATTGTCCGCCCCAGGCGGCGTTCATTGCATTCGGCTTGCCGTTTTTGTCATAAGTGCCGATAATCAGCACGGGTTGTGGCAGCAGCCACGCGTTCGATTTAAAACTTTTCATTTCCTTAAAATTTGTTTGTTGATATAAACCATTCATTTTGTTATAGATACATATCCTTGAAAGTGTCAACCAGTTGCTACGTGTCGCGCTTCAGGTTCTTTTTGAGTTGCGCAATCATATCGTCGAGCGTTTGGAACAGAGCGGGCACGGTTTCGGGCGTCAGGCTTTTGCAGGCAACGGCGCCGCCAACGGCAATTGGCACGTCGGTCAGGGCGGTTTGCAGTTGCTGCCCCTTATCTGTCAGACTGACAATTATTTGCCGTGCGTCGTTCGTCCCTTTCGCGCGGGTGACAATGCCTTGCTTCTCCATTCGCTGCACAAGCGGCGTCACGGTGTTGGTCTCCAGGCAGAGCCGTTTGGCAATGTCGTTGACAGGCTGTGCGTCGTTTTCCCACAAAACCAGCAGAACCAGATACTGCGGATAGGTGAGCCCGTGGGCCGAGAGCAGCGGATTGTAGGCCTGCGTGAGTAGCCGCGACGCGGTGTAGAGCCTGAAACACAATTGGTTATCGAGCCGAAACTCTTCTTTCATCACAGCAGGGTTTTAAGGTCGGCTTCAATCTCCTCGGGCGTTGTGGTGGGCGCGTAACGCTTCACTGTCTTGCCGTCGCGGCTGATAACGAACTTGGTGAAGTTCCACAGAATGTCGCCATCGTTGACAGCCGAGTTGCTGATTTTCTTCAGCATTGTGTGCGTCGCCTTGGCTTTCAGGCCTTTGTACTCCTCGGTAGGGGCTTGGCTTTTCAGATACTCGAAGACGGGGCTCGCATTGCTGCCGTTGACGTCAATCTTTTTCATCAGCGGGAAGGTGACGCCGTGGTTCAGGCGGCAGAACTCGGCAATCTCCTCGTCGGTGTCAGGCTCTTGGTGGGCGAATTGGTCGCAGGGGAAGCCCAGAATGACCAGCCCTTGGTCTTTATATTTTTGATAGAGAGCCTCCAAACCGTCGTACTGCGGCGTGAAACCGCACTTTGAAGCGGTGTTGACAATCATCAGCACTTTGTCCTTGTACTGCGCAAGGTCCACCTCGGCGCCCTTGTTGTTCAGGGCTTTGAAATCGTAAATTGTAGCCATTTTGTTGTTGTTTTGTGTGCAGGCCGTCAGTGCCAACGCAAGGCAGACCACCGCACTTGTTATACTTTTATTTATTGCGTTCAGTGTTGATTTGTTCTTTTTCATCGTTTTGAATCTTTAAACTGTTATTTATGTCGTTCGCGATACAAAAGTAGTGCAATTATTTTATATCGCAAGCGATATATTTAAAAAATTATCAAATGGGTAAAATTTGGCTGAAAATGAAAGGTTTCGCACTGACAACACGAGACAACACTGATTTTTAGTTAACCACGGAACACGCGGAATCCCGATAGCTATCGGGAACGGAAAGGGGCAACCTGACGGTTGCTGTTTTTGTGGCTAACCAAACTAATCCAAATTGAACCGAATTTGGCGGCGCTTAACATATAGGGAACATATACGATACATATAGGGAACTTATAGGGGTTTTGGCGCTAACCGATTCTGACAGATTTAACCCGAAAGGGGCGCGGAATGTTTTTGTCCGCAGATAACGCTGATTGAACGGATATGCATTGGTTTGAACATATTTCGTAGGGCTGTCACACCGTGGCAGCCGCACATTTTCGCAAAAAAACGGCTGCCGTAATACGACAGCCCTACGTTTGTGTGCGGTGTAATTGAACGAACCTTATTGTTCTTGATTGTCGGTAATCAATTCTAAATCCTTAACAAAAACGCCATCCTTGTTTTCCGCTCCCAACGAATTTATTTTGGTCTTCGAAATGCGAATATTTTTAAGGCTTCTGTCGGTAAGTGTGAGAACCAGATAATATTTGTGTGAAGGCGAAGGGTATTCTTTCTCTGCCAAATCTTTATCGCTCATTATCTGCACTTTGCCGCGACTAATGTGTTTAAGAACACCGTTGTCAGCAACGTGAAGATATGCGTATTCGGCTGACATCGCATCAGGATTATTATGCGCCATATCTAACGGCATAGGATAAAGGTTTCTTTCCACACACCAGTTGTATTTATCTTTTGTTCTTGTAATAGCCATCAGCACTTTACGCCCTTTATCTTCCTCCACATAACGTAACCCGCGCTGTGGAATGGCCTTTTCTGTGTGGTCAAATGACACTGATTTTTCGAGCAGTATTTCTTTCAAATGCTGACGCAAAATCTTACCTTCCTGCTCTTTGTTATCATTCGGCAATAAGGGGAATGCCCCAATGTTGACGCTGCTGACACTTTTACTGAAATATCTCTTATTCAATGTATTGTCATCGCCACGGCCAGGGAACAGGATATAACCGCCAATCACTTCTTTTGCATCGTAGCGGTCGTGGTTTGGTCCATAGTAAATGGCATCGCGGTAACGGTGCATCTGGTTGATAGCATCTGACGGTGGATAGTCGCCACCATTCAACTGCTGCTGCTCCGCTTTGTCCTCGTCAGAAAAATCCTTATCGAGCCTTGCGTCGCTTATAACCCGATATTTGGCATCGTACAGGTATGTCAGCATTATGTCGCCGTTGGCCTTGCGGATATTCAGCACAATGTCGGGGCGTTGCTCAGTGGTGGCGGTGCGTATTTCATCGTTCCCGTTTTTGCCGCCCGAGCGGTTATATGTGTGCTGATAAACCAACTCGACAACATCGCCTGTGTGGGCGCGCAGTTGATTGGCAAATGTGCTGTTATCGTTAGCGGAAGGCTCTGGATAGCGGAACTCTATCTTATGCTCCAAACGGCTGTCGGTGAATGGGTTTAGGAAAGATTGCTTGGGCTCTTTCAGTAGTTCTTCATAGTCGGGCATATCGGTATGAATACCCATAACCTCGCGCACCAAATGCTTCATTTTCACGAAGCACCACAACTCGTAAATTTCCCAAATCTGCAGGGTGCCGATATTCTTCGCCCCATCGAAGATTTCGATTCCACGCCGCAACTTGAGCCAGTCTTTGTAAATCTGTCGGTACCCCTGTCGGTTTTGCAAAACAAGGCTTTCGCCAGACATTCCCTCAAACCTTCCTACGGATTTGAAAAACGGGTGCCGCTGCAACTTTGCAATGTCGGCCGCGTAATTGTTCCATTTTTTTCGATAGTCGTCAGACAACTCTTCGTCTCTAACGCTGTTGTTCAGCACTTTCTCTATTATTTTCCTCAGTTTGTCGCCAATTTTATCGAGCGTGTGTTTCACAAATCGATTTTCAGGTGTATCAATGGTGTTTTCGTATTCATCGTAACTGAAATAGCGTTCTTCGTGCCGATTTTCTTTCTCTGCCTCAGCGTATCGCTCCTCCATTGGTATGGTCCAATGCTTGATATGGTCGGCACGGCGGCTGAGCGAGTGTGTGCGGGTTTTGATATTGGGATTGCTGGCAATGAACCGCACGTTTTTCAGGTAATCGTCCACTACCTGCTCGAAGGTTTGCAGCCATATAATGTTATTGCGTATGCGGCCCCGACTGAACTGCTGCAAAGTGGTGGCAAGGTAGCGATAGATAATGTCGTTATACTCTTTTTCAACGGTTCGCAGAATGCTTTTGTAATCCTTATGAGTGTCGAGTTTTGGCGAGCAGACATCGAAAGTGACAAAGGCTCTTTGCGTACGACCGTCTTTAACATATTCAAACTCAAGGCGGAACACTCCTGGATTGTTCATAAAATCGACATTGCCGACAAGTTTCTGCTCATCGGCATAAAATGAGTCGGTTACATCTTTTCTGACGTGCAGAACCTTGAACCCGTCTATTCCCTTGGCAAATTTAATGCTTATCTGATAGGCATTTGTTTCGAACATCACTGGCCATAGGTTGTCCCAATTTGTGCCTATGCCTTGCGGTTCAAGGTTGGTTTGGTATGGTTTTTCAATGTCGAAAAGCGAGAATTCGCACTCCTGGCTCGAAGTGTAGCGGCAGTAAGTTCTGGGGGTTACGCCATCGGTCTGGTTCACGCGGCCGCAAAAACGCTGCCACGAGTATTGCAGATTGTCGGTGGTGCGCACCACAACATCATAATCGTCACTCTCGAATTTTATAACATCCTGCTGCATAGAACGTTACTTGTCATTTTGTTAGATATTACCAATGGTTGACACAACAGAAAATGCAAATTTTGGAAAGCATTCACTCTTAAAAATGCAAATTTTGGAAAATTATGGCCAGAACCTGGTAAACTGCATCTGTTCAAGACGGTTGTCCATCTCCTGTAATTTTCTGTGCGAACCGCTGTTTTCCGCCGTAAACAGTTCCTGCATTTTCTGCAAACGGTTTTGCGTGTCGTTTTTCATATCGAACAACTCATCATCGCCCTCAACGCGCGGCAGAATCTTCATAAGAGTAATGGCATCGAAAGTCTCTTGCACTTTCGCCACAAAAATCTCGTCGGTTCCATCGCCTTGATATTGAGCAGCGTCGAGCAGATTGCCAAGATATATGACCAACTCGTTGAGCACACGGTACGATACCACAAACGGGGTGTTTTCGAGCATCGTGTTTATTGATTTTATTTTCTCAACCGACTCAGCCTTAATCTGTTCGGCACAATCGGGGTGTGCGGCAAGCACTTCGTCGGCGTTCACATAGCGCGGGCGGAAAAACTCGATTTTCCACCGCTTGTCTTCTGGCAGATAATTGAGCGCGGCGCTTCCGCCGAACATTGCGTTAAGGTCGCCTCCGTTCATCTCAATGGTCATTGCGCGGTCAATCACCTTGCGGCTGAACTGGTGCGTGGTGTCGTCCATATTCACAGTGCCAATGACAAACACATTGTCGGGCAGGGTAATGCCTTTTTCTTTCAGATAATCAACAATATCCTGCCGCTCGTATGGCTCGTTGCTGACCTCGGTATGTAGCGCAAACAATTCTGTTTCATTTGGCGATACGGTTTTTGCCACTTTTTTCAATCCAACCTCAGCGAACGGGTCGAAACCGCCTTCGTATTTCCTGGTGAACCATTCCGACTTTACCAAAGCACCTGTAACAACGTGGTAGCCAACTATTTTGCGAGTCTCTAAAACCGAAAGGAACTCGGCAAAATACTGCTCAACGGGGGCAAGGTTCATCTCGTCGAGACAGACAAAGAATGGCACCTCGGGGTGCTGCATAGCCTTGACAAGGAATTTCACAAATTCGGTAAACACGTATCGTTTGCCGATATTGCTGTAATAGCCAAGCAGTTCGGTGCTGTCGTGCCAGTTGGGTTTCACCTCAATCATACAATAGTTTCCTGGCGTGGTGTTGTCGGTGTCTTGCAACTCGGCGGGGCAACTCTTGAATGCCAACTCCCTAACAATGCGGCTTTTACCCGTTCCGCTTATGCCTGCCAAAAGCACGAATGGCTTGGTGCGTAGGGCGGTGAGAAGGGAAGTATATGCTTCGTTGTCGGGTTGCTGAAGGGAAAGTTTGATACCTGGTTGAATATGCGTTTTCCCCAATTCGTCAGGTTCTTCAAGAAACACAGTATTGTACTCGTATTTTTTAGCAACGTGTAGTACATTTTCCTTACCAATGATTAAATAGTATTTACCATTGGCTAATTTTTGTCCATCCACACTAATTTCATAATAATCAGTGTCTATTGGTGAATCTGCACGTTTCTTTTTTGCTTCAACAAATGTTATTATAAGTTTTGATAAATTTCCATTGAAAACTGCCTCCAGTGAATATTGTTTTTCCCCTGATAAAAAAGGTGATAACCTTTCCACATTATTTAATTCCCCCCCTTTACTGTCTACTGATAATACGACACCATTGAAAGTTATTGCAGAGATAGTGGTTCTTTTGCTATTTAATTCATCAAAATGAGTTATGACTATTAAATCACCAGGCATCATTGAATAATCCCTATATAATTCACCCATTTTGTTTACTCTAAACTCATTACCATTGCCATCGCTTGACTTTAGTTGGTAGATTTTTCTTGACTTAATGTCTTCTACGGCCACGTCAACGCCTAATGGAAAAATATTAGACAAATCAACATCTTTACTGATTGACAAATATGTTTCGTGAGTACCTGATTTTCCTAATTCTGTAGCATTGAGATAGTGTAAATACTGTGTGATTCTTTTAGTTTTCATAGTATATATTTCTTTATAATTTCAGCAATTTGTTTAGCCATTAGCACAGGCACGGCATTGCCAATTTCCATATAGGTTTTTAGGTATGCACCCAAAAACAAGTAATCATCGGGAAAAGATTGACAGCGTGCTGCTTCTCTTGGTGTGATAGCCCTTATTTGGAATGGGTGAATATGTGAGTGGCAATCCATTCTTAAATGTGCCGTGATAGTTCTTGAAGGACGGTCTGGAATAAGTTTGTAATACTTGTCTTTAAAGCAATGTAAGCGGTGCTTATATGGCATTATATCAGCGATTTTCTCATCTGAAGCATCATCACCTGGACTTAACAACCGATAAATGTCATAGTTTATATCATTGACATACCGCGCTTTATGATTGAAAACAAGTGGAATATCACGACCTTGATTTATCATTGACAGATACTCATTGTCGTGCCCTGTATATTGGTTGTTGTCAATTACTTTACCTGTTTTTTCATCATCAATTTCGTTGGTATTCTTCTCTCTTGGCGCGTTTATAGGTTTAATGAAAGCAAGTGCTTCAGACAAATTGTGAATCTTATTCTTTGCACAGGCCTGCTTTATTTCTTCAAAAATGTTGACAGGTGTAATTCCTTTGCTTTCTGCCACATCGTTTCTAATTGCTATATATATAAGGCGTTCTCTGCTTTGTGCAACCCCAAAATTGGCAGAGTTTAGCAATTCATATTTGATTGTATATGTGTAAGTAACACCGTTCTTGACAGCCTTGATATTTTCGTAATCTTCAACAACTTGGTCTGCAACGCTTAACATTCCACGCACATTTTCCATAACAACTATTTTGGGGACAATTTTTTCAATAGCCTTTAAATAGTATTTGTACAACTCATTGCGTGGGTCATCAATTATGCGTTGCTGATTTGCTGAACTGAATCCTTGGCAAGGTGGTCCACCAACCACAACATCAATATCTTCTTTGACATAATCTTCAATGTTGTCAACTATATTACGAATATCTGCTTTTAGCACATTAGAAGAAGGCATTTCTGGGTGATTGTATTTGTAGGTGTTAACACAAACTTCTTCAAAATCATTGGCAAAACTGACTCGGAAGCCATTTTGTACAAATCCAATGCTTAAACCACCTGCGCCTGCAAAAAAATCAACAACAGTGGGCTTGCCTGACTGCCTTTCTTTCTCTTGTAGTTGCTTTCGTTTCTTATTGTTGAGTTTATCAAGCAAATTTCCGAATAATGGTTTGTGTGACAAGTAAATAGAAACAGAATAAACAAAATCCACAAACAAACCTTTCAGTCTGGTTTTCAACAACTTAATCTGTTCACCATCTGCTACAACACCCATATCAACCAATTCATAGATTAATGGCTTTGTAATGTCGATTGTGGTTGGTGAATAATTTATTCCGTTTTTGCTGCATATCTCTCTGACGATCTTGCAATAGACAAGAATTAACTCTTCAAAAAAAGAAAAGTCAGCCTTACTTTCTATCTTATCTATAGTGTTGAATATCATTATCCAATGTTTTTCAATGCTTGTTTAACTGCTTTGGCTAACGCTTCTGCAAAAAGGCAAGGCACAGCATTGCCGATTTGCTTGTATTTATCGCCCCTTGAACCTTCAAAAACAAAATCATCGGGGAATGATTGTATTCTTGCGGCTTCTCTAACAGTGAATGTTCGTGCTTGGTTATAATCGGGGTGGATAAACTGAAAGCCATCTTTATGAATGTGAGCCAAAATGGTTTTACTTGGCAAGTCCCACCACTGAACCACATAACTATTGTCAAATACTCTTGCGTGTTCGTGCTCTAAATCAGGTCTTGCCCTGCGCATTTCGCCAAAACTCCAATGGTTTTCAATCATAACACGGAATCTAACTCTATCTTTGTCATTATTATTTCGACAAATGTGGTCCATAAGTGGGGCAATGCCTTTTTTGCCAATTCGCTTAAGAAATTCATTGTTGCACGGGTAGTCAAATTCTGGTGTTGAAGCATCTTGGCCTGGATAAACAGTTGGTAAATCCCCAAGGGCTGCGCGGACATCAACAAATTTCTTCAACCCATTACGCTCATTTAAAGGCATTTCAGGGTCATAATGAGTTTTCTTTATACTGCGGTAAATATCTTCAATTTCAATCTGTTGTAAATCTTTTCTAATGCCCATCAGAATAATTCGTTTTCTGATTTGCGGAACACCATAATTTGCAGTATTGAATAGTATTTTATCGGGATTGTCAAGAATATTGTATTCTTTACCCAACGCTTGTATTACTTTAGGGAAAACCTTCTCACCATTTGCGGTTGCCGTCAATATTCCTGTAACATTTTCAAACAAGAACATTTTGGGCATAAAGTGTTCAAGAACCTTAACGTAACTTTCAAAAAGATAATTGCGTTTATCCGTTTCCATCCGCTTTCCATCTCTAACCCTTCCCGCGCTTGAGTATGCTTGACAAGGTGGTCCACCAATGATAATATCAACATTTCTCTTGTTTACAGCATTATCAAGAAGGGAAAGTATATCATCGGCTGTAATATCGTGCTCTATGACTTCTTTATCATAATCTTTGTAGCCATAGTGTTTCATTCTTGTACGAAGTGTTTCACAAGCGGAATGGTCAATTTCAACGTGGGCAAGAGCCTTAAAACCTTGTCTATAAAAACCTTCACTCAAACCACCACAGCCTGCAAAAAGGTCAATGAATGTGTATTTTGGCACAAGAAAAATTTTCTTTTTTATCCGCCAAACACCCCGAATCGGACCTTATTATCAATCTGTTATCCTACAGCCACAAACAAAAAACGTGGGTATCTGAACCTTCGCTTGCTCACTGTTTGTGGCCGTAGGATTGCCATTGGAAACGAACAAGTAAAGAGATACCCACGTTGCGTGTATATAGCCCGCAGAAGTGTGCAAGGGCAAAAATGCCCCGCACACCCACGGAATGTATACCACACCCGTAGCATCGTCTTTTGCATTGTCTTTGGTTTCCGTCTAAAAGTCCTACGTTCCAAACAGTCAAAAACAAGCATCAGGTGACGCCTTTATGTATGTAGCGCAGCGGCAAAAATTTTGCGCGCGGCAAAGGCAAAGGTAGAAAATGTTGGCGGAATTTGGGGAAAAAGATTGGCGGGGAATTAAAAAATGTGCAGCCCAGAACGGGCGGCATAGTACAGGCAGGGGTGTGAACCCTTGTATAGCGAGTGTTAACACCACATCGGGAACCCCGAAGGGTGTGACACCGACAATCAATCAGTCAAAAGGTAATCGGGATTGAATTCGACCTTGTACGCAGCCAAAAACGCCTTGTATTCATCGCTGAACGAAACTGTTTTATGGTGTTCCGCTTGATTGTTGATATAATCGATTGTTTTATCGATTACCGACGGACTGACACTGAACGCCCCGTACCCCGTCTGCCATTCAAACCCAGCATAATGTGACCCCAATGTTTTTATCCAACGGCTTGAGTTGGCCTTAATGCTGCGGACAAAATCGGACAGTGCCATCGTTTTGGGCAGCGTGCAGAGAATATGCACGTGGTCGGCAACACCGCCAATACACACAGGAACAGATTGTTGGTTCCCGATTATGCCACCAATGTATTTGTGAATGAGTGGAATGTCGTCTTTCCGCATTTCCACGCTCGTTGTTTTGATATGGAAAACAATGTGTACGTCGATTTTGACTAATGTGGCTGCCATATTGCCGATTGTTTATATTGGTTTGTGCCACCCCTTCGGGATTCCATATATGTTTGATTTCTGTATTACAGGGGTTTACACCCCTGCCTATGCTATTTCACCCCTTCGGGGTTCAAAAAACACTTTATGTATGTAACGCCACAAGTGCTAAAATGGCACAAACGGCTAACGACAAATGTAGTGAATTGTGGAAAAGATTGGCGGGGAATTAAAAAATGTGCAGCCCAGAATGGGCGGCATAACACAGGCAGGGGTGTGAACCCCTGTATAGCGAGTGTTAACACCACATCGGTAACCCCGAAGGGGTGGTACTAACAATCAATCGGCCAAAAGAAAATCAGGTTTGAAGTCAACATTGTATGCCGTCAAAAAAGCCGCGTATTCATCGTCGAACGAAACCTTTTTGTGGTGCTCGGCCTGATTGTTGATATAATTCCAAGAAATTCAATTGTATTCCTGTTGCGTATTCAATTAGCAATACCTATCTATCAGTATATAAAGTATTTATGGACGCGGGGCGGCTTGCAACTCAAGTTTGTAGCAGACGCATTCCGCATCGCGGTAAAACTCGGTCGCGCCCCAGCGCTGCCAGTATTGGTGGGTTTTCAGGCGGTGAAGCACGGGAATGAAAAGGAAGTCGTAGCGGGCTTTCAGTTCGGGCATTATCGACATTAACATATTGTAGTTCAGTTGCGTGCCGCGATATGGCTCGGCGACAATGAACGAGAAAACCGCCGTGTAGCGACGGGCGTTGAGCCGCGCAAGCAAATCGGGGGCGTCGGCGGCAATCTGCGGCACTTCGTCTTGAATGCGGTAGTCGCTCATATTGAGCAGGCCGATAACTTCGCCGTCGGCATCTATCGCCTTGATACTCAACGGCCAGTTGAAGTGCAGCGTTCGCACCCATTGTTCCACATCGGCGCGGTCGAAGCCGTATTGGCGCACCATCCAGTCGGTGGTCAGCGGCGCGTCGGCGGCGGTCATCCGCTCCAAAGAGTAGGGTTTGCAGATTCTTAACGTGTTGTAAGTCAGCAGTATTTCGGGGTGATACGACAGTTTTGCCTTTCGAAGTCCAGGCAGGCCCATATCTTCTTCGCGGTTCAGATAGGTGAAATGCTCGGGCAGGTGCGCGGCAAATTGCTGATTGATAATGGCAAAGGCGCCTTCAATGCGGCGGTCGGCCTTCTCAACGCAGACGTCGAAGGTGTCGGTGGTGACGGCGGCGCCGTAGGTGAAGGCCACCATCTGCCCGTCGATAAAAATGCTTCCGCCAGTCATTTGCAGGGCGTCCCAATTGGCGAAAACGGTCTCCATCACGCGCTGCTCGGCCAGAATGGTGCGGTTGGCGTCTTTCTCTTCGAGCCACGTTGCCGTGAGTCGTCGGCACTCGTCGAAGAGTTCGGGCGCAAGCGGACGGTACTCAAAATCGGGGTGCTCGGCGCGGAAACGGTTCGCGTGGTTGCGCTTGGCCTGATAGGCGCCGCCCTGAAGTGTGGCAAGGCTACTGCGGCGGTAGATATAGTCGTATTGGTTGCGGACGGCTTCCGCCTTGATTATCAGGTCGGAATGCTGACTTTCGACGGCCTGCACCTGCGAGTCTTCAAGGCCGAGCAGCATCAGGCAGCCGCCGCTGTCGGCAAGAAGGTCGTGCACAAGTTCGGGCTGAAGGTTGCCCGCCGTGCAGACCATATAGGCCCGTCGGCCATCGAAGGTGAAGCGCAGCACCACGGCATCGGCCAGCACGCAGACTTCGGTTTGAAACCAAAACTGCCAGCCCACAAGGTTGGCGAAGTCGTAGTTGCAGTTGCGCCGTCCAGCCTTGAGCGACACGGCCTGCACAGCCGCGCGGTCCGTAACTGAAAGGGTGTGGAACGTCAGCATAAAACAATTTCCATTGTGGTTTTCTGCACCTGCATTCCCATATTTTGGTAGAACGACAGGGCAGCGTCGTTGCCCGCCCAAACATTCAACGTAATGTTGTGGCAACCAATCGATTGCGCATAGTTGCGGACGTGCTCGAACAGCGATTTGCCAACGTGGCGGCCGCGGGCGCTCTCGTCAACGCAAATGTCGTCGATATAAAGCGTTTTTGCGTCTTGCAGCAGTTTATTGTTCTGGACTTCAGTGATTTGGCAAAATGCATAACCGAGCACGCCGCCGTCGTCGAAAACGAAAATCGGCTTGTTGCCATCGGTCAGCATTTGACTGAGTTCCAACTCGTTATACTTGGTTGTGTGCGGTTTGAACAAATCGGGGCGGATATGGTAATGAACCATATTCACTTGGTGCAATAGGTTGATAATCTGCCCAATATCGGCAGTTGTTGCGCGTCGAATCATTGTCGGTTGGTTATTTTTCCATTTTATGACAGAGTTTTCAGCCTAACAATCAATGCAATGAATGTAGTGATAACCGCTATCAGAAAGATTGGTAAGTTTTTAATTGTCGTTATATCCATATTTGCTATTTCGAGTCAAAAGAATCTCTTTCCACCACGACTCTCTTTTAATAATAACGTTATCGTCTATTGTCGATTTAAATATATCGAGTATTGAATATCTAAAATTCCTTTTTATGTAATCAAAATCTAGTTTTTTTAATTCTTCATTCCCGCCGTGACCATTTTTTGCATAATTACGCCATCTGCCCAAAATCATTTTTTCCCCATAAGCAGAGCCGACATATCTTTTACCAGTTTCTACATCAGTTATTAGATAAACACCTTTTTGATTTTCTAAAGCGGTTTTCCACGAAGGTTTTTCTATTACTCGAGTTAATTCGTTCCAAGTAATATCGATCCTATCATAACCAGGAAAAATATCATCATCATATATTTCAGGTAATATTTGGTAAACTTCACATTGGTTTATAACGGAAGTTGCATTTCTAACCAAATTTTGAGAATTGTTTTTAAATTTAACAATAAGTCTTCCGCAGTATTTTGTATATTCAGGTAAAGATTCATATTCATAACCAACATTGTCATACATATTTAAATCTTTTGTTACTTTACCAATGTGGAATAGTAACCAAGTATTGCTTTGTTTATCCAAAATAACAAGGCCTATTGTTATTTGCCCTTCTGTAAATGATTTTTTCTTGGAATAATTCCAATAATGCCCATTTAATAGTGATTTAATGTCATTGTTTTTAAACATTTCTATAGGATTCCAATTTCCAGCAACCATTAGATTAAATCTGATTCTTACATTCTCTAAATCTGTTAGTTTTAGAATATCATTTAAAAATATCATAGTTTTATTTTTCAATGAAAACGTTAGTAATACAATTATAGTGAATTATGTGCAGCAATTTATTGTTCTGAACTTCAGTGATTTGGCAAAATGCGTAGCCGAGCACGCCGTCGTCGTCGTAAACAAAAATCGGCTTGTTGTCATCGGTCAGCATTTGGTTGAGTTCCAATTCGTTATACTTGGTTGTGTGCGGTTTGAACAAATCGGGGCGGATATGGTAATGAACCATATTCACTTGGTGCAATAGATTGATAATCTGCCCAATATCGGCAGTTGTTGCGCGTCGAATCATTGTGTTGATATTCATTGCTTTCCGCAAAAACTGCGCAGCTCGCCTTCTTTGGCAAAGTTGAGCAAACGGCCGTCTTGAATGTTGATTTCGGGATAGGCGGCCTGCAAATCCTTCACAGCCTTGTCGATACTGCTGCCGCCGCTGGTGGCGAACAGACGGACGGTTTTACCGCTAAAATCGTAGCTCTCGAAGAATGTGTTGATAATGGTTGGCGCGGTGTACCACCATATCGGGAAACCGACGTAAATGGTTTGATAGTCAGCCATATTGGCAAGCTTGTCGGTAATGGCCGGGCGCGAATTTTTGTCGGCCATTTCAACCGACGAGCGGCTCTGCTTGTCGTGCCAGTCGAGGTCGTCGCGGGTGTAGACCTTGGCGGGTTTGATTTCGTGCAGGTCGGCGCCAGCCACTTTTGCCAATTGCTGGGCAATGCCTTTTGTTGTGCCCGAAGCCGAAAAATAGGCGACTAAAGTTTTGTTACTCATTTGTTTGTCATTTTGAATGTTACTGTTTTGCGCGTTTGCGGCAACTGTTGCCGTCCAAAGCGCGGCTAAAATTAGATAAAGCTTTTTCATTGTTAATTGCTGAATTTGAATTTTTTCTCGCCCCCCTGAATGTAAATCTGTCCGCGGACGGGTGCGCTGATTCGGCGGCCTTGCAGGTCGTACATTGGCCCATTGGGTGTTGCCGCACGGTCGGACTGCCGAATTCCTGTCGGCGTCTCGTTATTGTTCTGATTTTCAGAATTGTTTTCCGCCGATAGCGACAGCGTGATTGTGCAATCGCCTTCGCCCAGAGCGGCTTTCAGTTCCTGCTGCGTGGCGTTGTCGATTTTGCCCAAACGGGTGTAGTCCCACGAGTTCGAGCCGTAAAAAATCACAATCTGACTGCCGTTGTAGAGAACAATGTCGCCAGGTTCGGTGGTTGTCTGCTCGTTGGCTGTCGGCAGCGAGCGCCCGAGCGGCCCCACCTTCTCAAAACTGCCGTAGTCGGTGGCGCTGTAGGTGATAGGCGATTCGCGCAAAGCGGCCACAAGTGCCTGAGTGGCAGCGTTTTCGGCCAGCGTGGCGGTGAGCGTGACGCTGCCAATGGTTATGTAGAGTTTTTCGGTCATAATAGTATCGCTTTGCGCTGATAAATTGCTTATTGTCAGTAAAATAAATGCAATAGCGATTAAGTGTCTCATAGTCGTGGAATTTTATTGCACAAATGTATATCGTGCATTGCTTGAGCCAGATAGCCGTATTTCGGAATGAATTACCTGAATTTTGGATTTGCTTACGCCGCGCGGTATTCGGTTGGTGTTTTGCCCGTTTTGCGCTTGAAGAACCGCACAAAATGCTGCGGATAGCCGAATCCCAGACGGTCGCTCACTTGCGCAATGGTAAGTGTCTGACTGTTAAGCAGTTCTTTGGCGCGGCGCACAATGTGGTCGGCAATGAAATCCTGCGCCGTGCGGCCCGTTTCAACCTTCACCAACTCACCGAAATAGCCCGCCGTCAGGCTGCATTTGTCGGCAAAATAGGCCACCGTCGGAATGCCTTCGGTTTCAGCCTTGTCGGTCAGATATTCGTCTAAAAGCGACTCAAACCGCTGCACCGTGGCGTGGTTGATTTCTTCGCGCGTAATGAACTGACGGTCGTAAAACCTTAAGCAATAGTTCAATAGCAGTTCGATGTTCGACACAATCAACTCGCGCGAGTGCTTGTCGATGGCGTGCTGAAGTTCCTGCTGAATC
>JAEEGK010013015.1_pt1 | contig 18812 bp, 19 predicted proteins | sample 8958771 | NCBI WGS metagenome assembly JAEEGK01 (sample SAMN16246547, study PRJNA631951) | gut metagenome | biome: gut microbiome; feature: rumen; material: SC-attached | host: Bos | place: Iran: Karaj | collected 2018-10
CCCCTAAAGGGGAGTGTAAAGCCCCCCAACCCCCTAAAGGGGAGTAGCCCCCAAACCCCCTAAAGGGGAGTTTATGTAGATGCGTGGATGAAGGGAAGTGTTAGACATTCTGCTGATGTGATTGAGTATCCTTTGCTGTGGAAGTTTGCTAAGGAGAATCGGAATAACCCTACGGAGGCTGAGAGGTTACTGTGGTTCTACATTTGCAACAAACAGCTTGGCGTTCGATTTCGCAGACAACACATCATTGGACAGTATATCGCTGACTTTGCTTGTTTGGAGAAAATGCTTGTCATTGAGTTGGATGGCGGCTATCATTCCATGCCGGAACAACTGATAAGCGATGAACAACGTACTGCGGATTTACAAGAAATGGGATATAGGGTGATTCGATTTACAAACGAAGAACTCTTTCAAGGAATAGATTTAGTATTAACCAAAATTAAAAACGCCCTCAACGAAAACGCTCCCCTTTAGGAGTCTCGGACCCCACACTCCCCTTTAGAGAGACCACGCTCCCTTTAGAGATCTCGGGAGCTTTACACTCCCCTTTAGAGGTCTCGGGGGCTTTACACTCCCCTTTAGGGGGCTTGGGGGCCACGCTCCCCTTTAGGGGGCTCGGGGGCTTGATTATTATGAAAATTCTAGTAACTGGTGCAAAAGGCTTCGTAGGTAAAAACTTATGTGCAGCCCTCAAGAACATCCGAGATAATAAAGATAGGCGTTTCCCTGACTTGAAGATTGACGAAATCTTTGAGTACGACCTGGATTCTACGCCAGAGGAGTTGGACCAGTGGTGTGCTGAGGCAGACTTTGTGTTCAACTTGGCGGGTGTGAATCGTCCTCAGAACCAAGAGGAGTTTATGCAGGGCAACTTCGGCTTTGCATCGACGCTGTTGGATACCTTGAAAAAGCACGGGAACAAATGCCCTGTGATGATTTCTTCATCCATTCAGGCGACCCTCGCTGGCCGTTTTGGTAACAGCGAGTATGGACGTTCTAAGAAAGCCGGTGAGGACTTGTTCCTTCGCTACGAACAGGAGGTGCTAGCTCCGGCGGTTCAAAAGTTCAAGGGTTCAAGAGGTTTAAGGCCAAGGGTGCTTGTCTATCGCTTCCCAAACCTGTTTGGCAAGTGGTGCCGTCCAAACTACAACTCGGCAGTAGCTACCTTCTGCAATAATATTGCTAATGATTTGCCCATTCAGGTTAACGATCCCAATGTAGATATGGAACTTCTCTATATCGACGACCTTGTTGATGAGATGGTGGCAGCACTTAAAGGTGAGGAACACCATTGTGAGTTTGATGGGGTAGAGACGGTATTGACACCAAATGGTAAATATTGTGCTGCACCGATAGCGCATAAAGTAAAGCTTGGTGAGATTGTTGATTTGCTCCATCAGTTTGCAGATCAACCAAACACACTGATGATTCCCGAGATTCCTGAAGGTTCGTTTGCAAAGAAGCTTTATTCAACGTATCTCAGTTACTTGCCAAAGGAGAAGGTGGCTTTCCCGCTGAAGATGAATGTGGACGATCGTGGCTCGTTTACGGAACTAGTGCATACGTTGAACTGTGGGCAGGTGAGTATCAATATCTCCAAGCCGGGAATCACGAAGGGACAGCACTGGCATAACACGAAGTGGGAGTTCTTCATCGTGGTAGCAGGTCATGGTAAGATCCAGCAAAGAAACTTAAACGATCCCGAAGGGGCCGTTATGGAATGGGAAGTGAGCGGTGATAAGATTGAGGCGGTTCATATGTTGCCTGGCTACACGCATAACATCATCAATTTGTCGGAAACAGAGAATCTCGTCACCGTGATGTACTGCAATGAGATTTTCAATCCCGAGAAGCCAGATACTTTTTTTGAAAAGGTATAAGCGGTTAATGGTTATCGGTTAAAGGTGATAGGTTCTTTCTCTGCTGTGTTATGAAAGCGGCAAAGGCGAGAGCAAGGGATTGTGATGGACGATTTCTATTAAAAAATAATGAATTATACATGCTTGTGTTATACGTGTGCGTATAGCGACCGGGCAAGGATGCGAAGATATTCAAAGTCATCAAGTTTAAGACGATGACGGACGAGCGGGATGAAGAGGGTAACCTGCTACTAGATGCACAACGTCTGACAAACGTGGAACGTTTTGTACAGTTAACTTCGAATCGTTATATTTATAGATATGCAACTATTTAGAGATCAGAATAAGATAAGAGAGTTTCTTGGTGAATTATTGGCTAAGAAGGAATCGGAAGACCTGGAGTTCAAACACGCCTCAGGAGGTTTCCCTGGCAGTTTTTGGGATACATACTCGGCATTCGCAAATACAGAGGGTGGAACGGTCATCTTCGGGGTGGAAGAAAAGGACGGCAAATTGTACTTGGACGCCATTTCAGATGAGACTATGGAGAAGTACAGGAAAGAGTTTTGGAGCAATGTGAACAATAAGTCGACAGTGAGTTGCAACTTGCTGAAAAACGACGATGTGGAGGCAGTGAAATTCAATGGTTACAACATCATGCTGTTTCACATTCCTTATGCCAGCAGGGAACAACGGCCAGTGTTCAGAACGACGAACCCTTATAACGGGACGTTTAAGAGGAACTATGAGGGCGATTACAAGTGCACTGAGAAAGAGGTGCAGCGGATGTTTGCTGATGCTAACGTATCGAAACCGACAGACAGTAGAATCTTGCAGAACTATTCGTTTGAAGATATCGACAAGGAATCGCTTCAACAATACAGGCAACTGTTTGCAACGGCAAGGCCTAATCATCCGTGGCTTGGATTTGATGACAAAAAACTGCTGGAGAAGCTTGGCGGATATCGAAAAGACCGCGAAACAGGTGATGAGGGCTTTACGCTGGCTGGATTGTTGATGTTTGGCAAGTATGACTCTATCACGGATAATGCCTGCGCACCGGACTTTTTCCCAGACTATCAAGAGTGGATGGACAATGATCCTAATGGGCGTTGGACGGCAAGGATTTATCCAGACGGAACATGGGAGGCCAACCTTTTTCAATACTACAGGAGGGTGCTGCCCAGATTGCAGAATTTCCTGCCAGTTCCTTTCCAATTAGAGGGAAATCAGCGTAAAGATGAGACGACGGCACATGTGGCCGTGCGCGAAGCATTTATCAATCTGTGTGTGCATGCTGATTTCAGTGTGAATGCCAGTCTGATTGTAAAACATGTGAAGAATGAATTCATTTTTTCAAACCCTGGCACATTGCTTATCACCAAAGCTCAGTATTATAATGGTGGGCAGAGCGTTTGCAGGAACAAGGCTTTGCAGAAGATGTTTATGATGCTGGGCGCGGCCGAGAAGGCTGGCAGTGGCGTGGACAAGATAATGAAGGGCTGGAGTGATGCCAATTGGAGGGCTCCTTACATTGAGACCTCTTTAAGACCTGATACGGTGAACCTTTATCTGCCAATGATAGCCTTGATAGATGATGATATTAAGCATGGCTTAATTAAAATATTCGGTAAGAGCATTGTCAATATTGAGCATAACTATCTGACGACTTTGTCTCTTGCCTATTCTGAGGGTTTTGTGTCGAATGAGCGTTTGCGGTATGTTTTAAATCTGCATCGGGCTGATATCACAATACTCTTGAAGGAAATGTGTGCCAAGGGCTTCTTGGAGTCAGAGGGATATGGAAGAGGTACGAAATATCATCTTCCAATGAAACATAAGGGGCGTAACCTTGAAAGTAATGTAGGAAGTAATGTAGGAAGTAATGTAGGAAGTAATGTAGGAAGTAATGTAGGAAGTAATGTAGGAAGTAATTCTCAAAGAAAAAGAATGAGTAAGGTGGAGATGCGAAGAGAAATCTTAGCTCTATGTGAAGACTGGGTATCGTTGGATTATATTGCTAAGACGATCAAAAGGAATCCTGCATACCTTTTGAACCATGTTATTCCCTCAATGTTAGATGAACGACTTATAGAGCGAATGTTCCCCGAAAGTCCGAGGAATCCCTATCAAAAGTATAGGAAAAAAGGATAATGACGTTAATATACAAGTTGAGAATTTGGTTTTTTGTACAAGCATTTCTTTAAAAGATTATTTGATTTTTGTATTGCGCTGGCTGTGCGACAATGGGTTCATGGTGATCGGTTCTTGCTCCGCGATGCTACGCAAGCGGCAGAGCCGAGCGAATGGTTATGGTTATTAGGTTAAAGGTTAAAGGACGCTGCGCTTTAGGTTAAAGATAAAAACGATTAACACAATATATTATCATGGCAGAAAGGAAAACGATCTATCTCTGTCTTGCTCATATGAGTGAGGAGGGATGGGAGCAAAAGTATGTAAAGGAGGCTTTTGATACCAATTGGGTTGTGCCAATGGGACCTAATGTGAATGCATTTGAGAAGGATCTTGCTGATTTCGCAAATAGAAAGACTGATGGCAGTGAAGAACTTGACCGTAAGGTGGTGTGTCTGTCCGCTGGTACTGCTGCCGTGCACCTTGCGCTGATTGCCTGTGGAGTAGGTCAGGGTGATGAGGTGTGCGTTCAGAGTTTTACGTTCTGCGCATCGTCACACCCAATCACATATGTTGGCGCAAAGCCAGTTTTCATTGGCTCAGAGAAGGACACATGGAACATGGATCCTGAACTTCTAGAGAAAGCTATCATCGATCGTAAGGAGAAGACGGGTAGGTATCCTAAGGCTATCATCCCTGTTGCTCTCTATGGTATGCCATACCAGATAGATAAGATAATGGCAATTGCTGATAAGTATGATATCCCGGTAATCGAGGATGCTGCTGAGGGAATGGGCTCACGCTTCAATGGTCAGGTGCTCGGTACGTTCGGCAAGTATGGTGTGCTCTCATTTAATGGTAACAAGATGATTACTACCAGTGGTGGTGGCGCCCTCATCTGTCGCAACGATGAGGATGCGAACACAATCATGTGGTATGCTACTCAGGCTCGTGACGCTTATCCATACTATCAGCATACGGCTATTGGCTACAACTACCGCATGTCAAATGTATGTGCTGGTATCGGACGTGGCCAGATGACGGTTCTTGATCAGCATATCGCTCATCACAAGCATGTGCAACGGCTGTATGAACAGTTGTTAGCAGATGTACCTGGAGTTACTGTTCATAAGCAGCCGCGAACTATTTGTTCAAATGGCTTCGCCGTTCAAGAGGTTCAATGCGCTTCGCGCGGTTCAATGCCTTCGGCTAGTTCAAGTGGTTCTGATGTTTATGATAGTAACTACTGGCTGTGCACGATGGTTCTTGATCCAGAAGTGAAGGTTGTAGGGCAGGAGAATGCTTATAAGGAAGTTGTCAAGACCGCTGTAGGTGGTGCTGCAGGTGTCATCCACGCTGTAGATTCTCCTACAACAGATTGCCAGCCTAATGACAATGTTGAGGCTATGCGTGTCTTCATGCTCAGCAAGAAGGTTGAGTGCCGCCCTGTTTGGAAGCCGATGCACAAGCAGCCTGTCTATGCTGATGCTCCTATATATACAAATGGTGTTGAGGAAGATCTCTTCAAGGTAGGTATGTGCCTCCCTGCAGGTCCGTATGTCTCAGACGAGGATGTGAGGTATATCGTGGAGTGTATTAAGAGTGCGATTGCGTGATTAATGTCACACAGAAATCACGGAAATCACAGAAATTTATTTAGAGAGAACAAATTACTGAACATTTTCCGTGATATCTGTGCTTTCTGTGTGAGATAGGTAAAAGTGCCTCAGTGTGAGATAAAAAAAGAAGTCACACGGAAATCACGGAAACCACAGAAAAGCAAACTGGTATAATTCTTACAGATGATAAGTTGGTTTTTATTTCGAAGAATCTTGAGAGTGAACTCTCAGTATTTCTTCAAACAGAAACAACCTTTGTTCGAGAACAAAGCAATCCATGGATTGTCATCTGTAAAAATCGTTTCCGTGATATCTGTGCTTTCTGTGTGAAATAAGTAAAAGTGTTTCAGTGTTTGAAGATTAAAACATATGACAACAGATGAGATAACATACGAGATAAGAGGAGCTATATATGATGTTTATAAGGCTCTTGGTCCTGGGCTGCTTGAATCTGTTTATGAAGAGGCATTATGTTTTGAATTGGAGCAACGAGGACTTAAAGTTGAACGACAGAAACAGGTTCCTATAGTATATAAAGGTAATTTGTTGGAAACTGAGCTGCGACTTGATGTGCTTGTCGAAGACAAGGTCATCGTGGAGCTAAAATCAGTTGAAGAAATGAAGAAGGTGTTTTCGAAACAGCTTCTCACATATTTGCGACTGATGGATAAGAAGGTGGGACTTCTTGTGAATTTTAACACAGATAACATACTGAATGCGATGAAGCGCATAGTAAATTAGTATCACACTGAAAGCACGGAAACCACAGAGATTTATTTAGAGAGAACAAATTATTGAACTTTTTCCGTGATATCTGTGCTTTCTGTGTGAGGTATAAAAAAGCGCTTTCTGTGTGAAATATGAAAATGGAGACGTTTGAGAAGATATTAGGTTTGTTGCGGTGCGAGCTGTGGGGGGAGCAGCTGGCTTGCGAGGTGACGGCGGACGACATCGACGGAATCTTGGCGATGGCGGAGGAGCAGGGCGTAAGCGGACTGGTGGCGAATGCGATTATCGGTAGCAACCTGCCGATAGGGGATGTGAAGACGGTGGACGTGTGTACGGTGCAACGGCTGCATGAGCTGAAGTGCCGGGACATGAACAAGAAGGTGTCGCGGTTTGCGGCGTTCCTGAACCGCCGGGAGTTGAAATATGCCGTGATGAAAGGTCAGACGATGGCGACGCTGTATCCGCATCCGCTGATGCGCAGCTGTGGCGACATTGACTTCTACTGCCCGAAGGATTCGTTCAAAGAGGTGCAAAGAGTGATAGAGGAACGACTAGGAGTGGAGATGCATCATAACTGGAGTGAGCGACATGATAACTTCGTGATTAAGGACTGTACCTTTGAGATGCACTCGGATATGATGATCTTCGGGGCAAGAAGCCACCAGCGTTACTGGGACTCGTTTTTTGATGAGGCTCTGGCATCGGAACCGTCACACGTGGTGATAGACGAGATAGAGGTGAAGACGCTGTCGCCGACATTGGATGCGCTGTATATCTTCACACATCTGTTCGGACATTTCGTGATGGGAGGTAGTTCGCTGAAGCAATGGTGTGACTGGGCAATGGTGTTGCATTGCTATCGTGACGAGATACGAAAGGAGGAATTGGAGAGGCATCTGCAAGGACTGGGACTGCTGAAAGCATATCGGGCGATGGGTTTTTGGCTCGTGGAAAAGCTGGGCTTGCCAAAAGAGGAGTTCCCGTTCGCCCTGGAAGACGAAGATAAGAGGTGGCTGACGAAGCTGCATCGGAATGTGATGACGATGAGGGGAGAAAATGTGGCAAAGGACCGGAAAATAGGACATCATGTGAGCGTGGCGCATACGCTGATGACGTCCTCGCTGGTGGCGAGGCAATCGGTGAGCTTCTTCCGACTGGCACCGAAAGAGATGTTCTGGACTTTCCCCAAAATGGCGTCGTGGTCGGTGAGGAAGAGGTTATGAGACGCGGAGCGTCGAGTAAGGCAGCAGAGCTGCGGGTAAAGCGACAAGGTCGCGTGTAAGGCAGCAAAGCTGCGGGCAAAGTGCTTCGCACGGGTAAAGAGCCTGCGGCTCGGGTAAGGCCCTTCGGGCGTGTAAAGCAGCAAAGCTGCGGGTAAAGCGACAAGGTCGCGTGTAAGGCAGCAGAGCTGCGAGTAATGTGCTTCGCACGGGTAAAGAGCCTGCGGCTCGGGTAAGGCCCTTCGGGCGTGTAAAGCAGCAGAGCTGCGGGTAAAAAGCATGGTACGAAGTAACATAAACTAGAAACTAGATACTTGAAACAAAATAACATAAACTAGAAACAAGAACTTTTGGAGCAGCGAGCGCAAAGCCAAACTTGTTTGAGCTCTGCCAAGTCGTGACAAAAGTCATGGTACGAAGTAACATAAACTAGAAACAAGAAACTAGAAACAATATATAGCAATGGAAAAGAGAAATGTTGCATTGATAACAGGTATTACGGGTCAGGACGGATCGTTCCTGGCCGAGTTTTTGATTGAGAAGGGCTATGAGGTGCATGGCATCCTCAGGAGGAGCTCGTCGTTTAATACGGGACGCATTGAGCATCTGTATCTGGATGAGTGGGTGCGCGACATGAAGAAGAAACGACTGGTGAACTTGCACTGGGGTGATATGACGGACTCGAGTTCGCTGATTCGTATCATCACGGAGGTGAAGCCGACGGAGATCTATAACCTAGCAGCACAGAGCCATGTGAAGGTGTCGTTCGACGTGCCGGAGTTCACAGCAGATGCGGATGCAATGGGCGTGCTGAGACTGCTCGAGGCTGTGCGCATCGCCGGGCTGGCAGACTCGTGCCGTATCTATCAGGCTTCGACATCGGAGCTGTTCGGACTGGTGCAGGAGGTGCCGCAGAAGGAGACGACGCCGTTCTATCCGCGTAGTCCGTATGGCGTAGCGAAACTCTATGGATTCTGGATCATGAAGAACTACCGTGAGAGCTATGGGATGTTCTGCTGCAATGGTATCCTGTTCAACCACGAGAGTGAGCGGCGCGGCGAGACGTTCGTGACACGAAAGATCACACTGGCAGCGGCCCGCATCGCCCAGGGGTATCAGGATAAACTGTATCTGGGTAACATGAACTCGTTGCGCGACTGGGGATATGCAAAGGACTACGTGGAGTGCATGTGGCTGATGCTGCAACAGGAGAAGCCGGATGACTACGTGGTGGCCACTGGCGAATACCACACGGTAAGAGAGTTCTGCACCCGTGCCTTCGAGGCTGCAGGCATCGAGCTGCGCTGGGAAGGCGAGGGCGTCGACGAGAAGGGTATCGACGTGAAGACCGGAAAGGTGCTGGTTGAGGTGGACCCGAAGTATTTCCGTCCGGCAGAGGTGGACCAACTGCTCGGCGATCCGACGAAGGCCCGCACACAGCTCGGCTGGAATCCGCAGAAGACAAGCTTCGAGAAACTTGTGAGGATCATGGTGGAGCATGATATGCAGAAGGTGAGGAAACTCTACGCTGGCGCGTAGAGTTTTTAGTTGAGAGTTTAGAGTTTAGTGTTTAGAGACAGTTATTTAGTTTAGAGTTTAATGCTGTATAGTTTAGAGACAGCTATTTAGTTTAGAGTTGGTGCTGTTTAGCTTAGACATATTGATTCAACTGACACTCAACTCAAAACGCTACACTCAACACTTTCTTTATTTTATAGTTTAGAGTTTGTTTAACAATTTAGAGTTTAAGAATTATGGAAGTATTTGGTTATCGTAAGTTGGTTGCTTATCAAAAGGCAAAGGACGTGGTTAAGAGAACTTACAAGTTATTGAAGCAATTTCCTGCGGAGGAGCGTTATGCCATGTGTGACCAACTTAGGCGTGCTTCTGTCTCTGTTACTTCAAATATAGCTGAGGGCGTAAACCGCTATTCTGTCAAAGATAAATCTCACTTCATTGAAATGGCCTATGGCTCTCTCATGGAAGTTTCATCCCAGTTTGAGATTGCTGAAGAACTTGGTTTTATTAGTAGTGACGATCGTTTCAGCATGGATCAATTAATTGAAGAGGTTGCTCGTTTGCTTTCAGGATTACAAAAAACTTACAAACCATCAACTGATTCAACTGACTCTAAACTCTAAACTTTAAACTATCAACTTTTTGAAATATGGAACATAGTTCAAAGATATATGTGGCGGGCCACCGGGGAATGGTGGGGTCGGCGATTGTACGGGAACTGCAAAGGCAGGGGTACACGAATATAGTGACGAGGACGCACAAGGAACTGGACCTGACGCGGCAGGAGGCAGTGGAGAAGTTCTTCGCTGAGGAGAAGCCGGAGTATGTGTTCCTGGCGGCCGCGAAGGTTGGAGGAATCGTCGCGAACCAAAGTGCGCTGGCGGACTTCATGTACGAGAACATGGTGCTGGAGATGAACGTGATCCATGCAGCATGGAAGAACGGTTGCAAGAAACTGGAGTTCCTGGGCAGCAGTTGTATCTATCCGCGCATGGCACCACAGCCGATGACGGAGAGTTGTCTGTTGACGGGTGAGCTGGAGAAGACGAACGAGGCATACGCCCTGGCGAAGATCTCGGGACTGAAATACTGCGAGTTCCTGAACCGGCAGTATGGAACGGACTATATCAGTGTGATGCCAACGAACCTCTATGGACCGAACGACAACTACCATCCGGAGCACAGCCATGTGCTACCAGCACTGATACGGCGGTTCCATGAAGCGAAAGAGGCTGGACTGAAGGAGGTGACATGCTGGGGCGACGGTTCGCCGCTGCGTGAGTTCCTGTATGTGGATGACCTCGCGAACCTCTGCGTGTTCCTGATGAACAACTACTCGGGCAATGAGACGGTGAATGCCGGAACAGGGAAGGAGCTGACCATCAAGGCGTTGACGGAGTTGGTGGCGAAAGTCATTGGCTATGAGGGCGAGATCAAATGGGACACCACCCGCCCGAACGGCACACCCCGTAAGCTGCTCGATGTGTCGAAGGCTACGAAGCTTGGCTGGACCTATAAGACGGAACTAGAGGACGGCATCCGGCTGGCGTATGAGGACTTCCTGAATAACCCGATGAGGGCGGAGAGATAAAAGTTCAATGCGACGGAGTCGCGGTTCAATGCTGCTTCGCAGCGGTTCAAGAGGTTCAATGAGCCTGCGGCTCGGTTCAATGCTGCTACGCAGCGGTTCAAGTGGTTCAATGAGCCGGTGGCTCAGTTCAAGAGGTTCAATGCTGCTTTGCAGCGGTTCAAATGGTTCAATGAGCCTGCGGCTCGGTTCAAGTGGTTAAAGAAGATGGGTAAGGTCGAAAATTTTGAAGATTTAGTGATCTATCAGAAAGCTAGAGTATTGGCTGTTCATGTATATGAGATCACTCGTGAGGGGGAGTTCAAATATGATACGCGATTTGTTCAGCAGATACGTGCTGCGGTAGGTTCAATCAGTGATAACATCGCAGAGGGGTTCGAAAGACAAGGAAATAAGGAGTTTAAGAACTTTTTGTATATTGCTAAGGGTTCTTGTGGGGAGGTTAGGAGTCAGATACAAAGAGCGTTAGATGTTGGTTTCATATCAAAAGAAACATATATACAACTTTATGATGAAGCAAAAGCGCTCTCTGTGGCAATCGCAAACTTCATTAAGTCAATAAAGGATTCTGATTATAAAGGAAGTAAATATTCTTGAACCGCGACTTTGTCGCATTGAACAATATTGAACCGGCCATAGGCCATTGAACCGCTGCGAAGCAGCATTGAACAAAAAACAAAACTATGGAAAAGAAAGATAGATATGAACTTCTGTGCAAGCAGGTGGAGAGTTTAGCGGCAGGAGAGACGAATGTAGTGGGTGTGCTGGCGAATGTGTCGGCAGCCATGAAGACGATGTTCCCAGAAGAGTTTTTCTGGGTAGGATTTTACATAGTGGCCTCTCCCCCCGCCCTCCCCTGCAGGGAGGGAGCTCTCCAAGTGGGAGATTCTGCTCCATATAAGTCTGCTCATCCAGATATTTATAATATATTAAAAGCTAATTCTCTTAATCATAGAAATAATCCGACTGAAGCGGAAAAAATTCTATGGGAGGTTCTGAGAGCTAACAATCTTGGCGTGAAGTTCCGTCGTCAGCATGCAATTGGTGATTATATTGCTGATTTCGTGTGTTTAAGCAGATACTTAATCATAGAAGTTGACGGAGGATATCATAACAAACCAGAACAAAAAGAATTGGATGCGATTCGTTCTGATTACTTGTATAATAGAGGATTTAGGATTCTACGATTTACAAATGAACAAGTTATCGGTAATATAGATTCTGTTATAAAAGATATTCAATCGTCTTTATCCCAGCCTGCTATTCCCCTCCCTGCAGGAGAGGGGGTAGGGGAGAGGCCTACTCTCCTTCTAGGCCCCTTCCAAGGAACGGTGGCATGCTATGAGATTCCGTACGGGAAGGGTGTGTGTGGTGCGGCATGGAAGGAGAGAAGGACATTGGTGGTGCCAGATGTGGAGGAGTTCCCCGGACATATCGCGTGCTCGTCGTTGAGCCGGTCGGAGATTGTCGTGCCAATGTTCCTGCCTGATGAAGATGAAGAGGATGGTCTTGGCGAAGTGTGGGGTGTCATCGACATCGATAGCACGGAGTTAGGTACTTTCGATGAGGTGGATGCAGAATATCTGGAGCGGATTGCAATGATACTGTCGAAATGTGCTTCGCACTGTTGAGAGTGGCCCTTCGGGCAGTTGAGACGCGCCTGCGGTGCTGTTGAGAGTGGCCCTTCGGACTGTTGAGAAGTGTTGAGATGCGCTTCGCGCTGTTGAGAAAGCACTTCCGAACTCTTCTGAACTCTTCTGAACCCTTCTCAACCCTTCTCAACCTTCTTAACCTTTCTCATTTTTCTGAACCCTTCTCAACTTTCTCAACTTTTCTCAACCTTCTGTACTTCTGAACATTTCTGAACAAAAAGTGAAGAATTATTTGGTAGTTTGGAGAACATGCATTATCTTTGCAGAAATCTTTCGAACAGTAAAACCTAAATAGATATTCAATATGATTGACGTAAAGCAAACACTGGCTGGTGCTGAGGAGCGCATGGAGATGGCAGCGATGTTCCTGGAGGAGTCGCTGAACCGCGTGCGTGCCGGCCGTGCCAACGTGGCCATCCTGGATGGTGTACGCGTGAATAGTTATGGTTCGATGGTTCCCCTGAACCAAGTTGCCAATGTGTCGTGCCCCGATGCCCGCACGATTGCCATCCGTCCTTGGGACAAGAAGGCTATCCGCGACATTGAAAAGGCCATCATGGATAGCGACGTGGGTATCACACCCGAGAACAATGGCGAGATTATCCGTCTAGGTATTCCACAGCCTACGGAGGAGCGTCGTAAGGAACTGGTGAAGCAATGCAACAAGATCGGCGAGAAGGCCAAGGTGGAGGTGCGCAATGTGCGTGGCGAAATCAAGGATAAGCTGAAGAAGGCCATCAAGGACGGTCTGTCGGAGGACAATGAAAAGGACGCCGAGCTGGAGCTGCAGAAGATTCACGATAAGTTCATCAAGAAGCTTGATGATCTCCTGGCTGCTAAGCAAAAGGAGATTATGACGGTGTAAATCTTAGGTTATAGGTAATAGGTTATAGGTGGTGATTACTTTTGCTGGGATGAGACTACTCATTGTAAGCGAGAGGCAAGACTAATCATCACCTATAACCTATTACCTATAACCTATTACCTAAAATCATGAAGGGACTCGTCATTAAGAATACGGGGAGCTGGTACACCGTCCTAACGGACGATGGTCAGACCGTGGACTGTAAGATTAAAGGAAACTTCCGGCTGAAAGGCATCCGGAGCACGAATCCTGTGGCGGTAGGGGATAGGGTGACGATAAGCCCTGCGGGCATCCAAAGCGCTTCGCGCGTTCAAGGGTCCAAAGCTGCTTCGCAGTGTTCAAGGGTTCAAAGTCCTACGGACGTTCAACGCGTTGCGGGTGGTTCTGAGGTGGCATTTATTACGGGGATTGAGGACCGGAAGAACTATATCATCCGCAAGTCGTCGAATCTGTCGAAGCAGAGCCATATCATTGCTGCAAATGTAGACCAGGCATTCCTCATCGTCACGGTGAACTATCCGGAGACGTCGACGACATTCATCGACCGTTTCCTTGCCTCTGCCGAGGCTTATAGTGTGCCAGTGGTACTGGTGTTCAATAAACTGGATCTGCTGAATGATGACGACCGTCACATTCAGCAGATGCTGATTACGCTTTACGAGAACATCGGCTATACGTGTGTGGAGGTATCGGCACAGACGGGTGAAGGCATCGACCGACTCTTTGAACTGTTGCAGGGGAAGATAACGCTGCTGAGTGGAAATAGTGGAGTGGGGAAGTCGACGCTTATCAATCGACTGGTGCCAGGCGTGAACCTGCGAACGGCAGAGATCAGCGATGCGCATAAGACGGGTATGCATACCACGACGTTCTCGGAAATGATCAGACTTGCCCCAAAGGGACAAGAGTCGCGTTGCGACGTTCAAAGCACTTCGTGCGTTCAAGGTTTAAATGCTGCTTCGCAGCGTTCAAAGAGGCAAGGTCCTTCGGGTGTTCAAGCAAGTGCTGAAGACCCCCAACCCCCTATTTTAGGGGGCAGTGGATGGCTGATAGATACGCCGGGAATCAAGGGATTCGGAACGTTTGATATGGAGCCTGAGGAGCTGACGAGCTATTTCCGTGAGATATTCCACTTCTCGAAGGGCTGCCGGTTTAATAACTGTACGCATACGCACGAGCCAGGTTGTGCCGTGCTGAAGGCATTGGAAGACCACTATATCGCCCAAAGCCGTTACCAGTCGTACCTGTCGATGATGGAAGACAAGGAGGACGGGAAGTATAGGGCGGCGTATTAGGCGCCTGCGGCGCAGTCCAAATGGTTCAATGAGCCTGCGGCTCTGTTCAAAAGGTTCAAGGCGACAGAGTCGCGGTTCAATGCACCTGCGGTGTGGCTTTTTCTCCGCTGAGGCTACGAAAGCGGCAGAGCCGAGCGCAAATGGTTCAATGAGCCTGCGGCTCTGTTCAAAAGGTTCAAGGCGACAGAGTCGCGGTTCTTTCTCCAGCCTCTCCCCCCGCCCTCCCCTAAAAGGGAGGGTGCTCGGCAAACCGAACGAAAGCGGCAAAGCCGAGCGCAAGTGGTTCAATGTCCTTTGGACGGTTCAAATAGTTCAATGCACCTCGGTGCGGTTCGATGAAAAAGTGCACTAGCCATGTGGCTGGTGCACTTTTTTTTGTTGCCCTCCCTACGGGGGAGGGAAAGGGTGGGCTGCTCTTAAAAGTTAAAGCCGATGTTGGCGAAGAGGGTGCCGGTGTGGGCAGAGTCGAAAGAATCCTGCGAGATGTTGGCGAGGCCTACATCGTAGCCTGCTTCCACATAGAACATGTCGAGCATCATACCGCAGCCTAGGCGCAGTCCTCCATCGAAGCGCTTGAAGTTATTATCGGAGAACGAGTTTTCAGCCATGCGCAAGTTCTGATCTTTGATCTTTCCGCCGATGCCACAGGCCAGATAACCGCCAAGGAACGGCGTCACGGCGATGTTGTTGTCGAGCTTCAGCTGGTATTTCAGCAAGAGCGGTACCTCGAGGTAGTTCAGACTATAGGTGAGTTTTTGATCACCCGATGATTTCTTGCCACCCTTCTCGATGTACTGCAAACCTGTCTCGAAAAACAGAGGGGTGTAGGGGGTGAGCAGGATGTCGGCATTAAAGCCTGCATTTAGACCTGAGCGTATGCCGCCAGCATCGTAGAATGGATTGTCGGCATTGATGGTTCCACCCGCAAGACCGAGTCGGAAACCATAATAGGTATAGTAGCCAGCTCCACTCCTTGTGGAGGGAGTGACACGCGTATGACCATAGCCGCGTGGATTGCCATAGCGGCCGTATTGTGCCTGTGCTGGCAGAGCCATCATGATGGTCAGTGCCACGAGAGCTAAAATATGATTCCTTTTCATTGTAATTATATATTTTGGTTTGAACATATTGATATTAATCACGTTGCAAAGGAACAAATATTTCTATGATGAAACAAGGGAAATTCCCCTAAATGTATAGAGGAATTTCCCTAAAACCTCCCTAGGGAGGATTGCAGCGGAGCTGCGGTTCAATGTCCTTCGGACGTTCAATGAGCCTGCGGCTCTGTTCAAAAGGTTCAATGCGACGAGAGCGTGGTTCAAAGGTTTTGGAGCCAGGTGACGATATCGCGGAGGACCTCTTCTGAGATGGTTTCTTCGATATTGCCATATTCTGTGGCTGCACCCGTTTGGGCATGCTGGAACAGGTGGTTGAGGCCAGGGTATTCTTTGTAGAAGCCCCCCTCCGTCTCCCCCCCGTAGGGGGAGGTGGCTGACCACTCTGACAATCTTAAAAGACTACGGATGGCGGCTAGGTTGCTCTTAGGTAACACTTGGCAGTCGAGGGAGCCATTGAGGGCCAATACAGGACAGCGTGTAGCCGCGATGTCGGCTGACGGGTCGTACTCCACGAAGTATTCATACCACGGATTCGTGGGTTGCATGGCCATCGTCAGGCGCAGACGCTTCAAGGTCATGTTGGCAGGTTGACCGTTGAGCCGCAACAAGGCATTGGTCTGTTCGACGAGCAGGGTGTCACCTTTGATGCCGGGAGCAGCAAGTGCAACGATGCAGTCGACGAAAGGCTTACCCTGGCCGCCCTCCCTAGTAGGAAGGGATTTGGCGCCGAGCATGAAGGCGATGCTGCCCCCTTCGCTATGACCGAGGATGCCAACTTTGAGCCTACCCCCATCCGCTCTCTTAAGGAGAGGTGTTGAACGAAGAAATGCGATGCAGGCGGCAGCATCTTCTGCGAAATCGGCAGTAGTGCAGTTGGAGGGGTCGCCAGTGGACTGGCCGAAACCGCGGTCGTCGTAACGGAGTGTGGCAATGCCGTGACGGGCGAGGTAGTCGGCGATGACTGCGAATGGCTTGTGGTCGAAGAGTGTCTCATCGCGATCTTGCAAGCCGCTACCCGTGACGAGGAGCAGGCATAGGCTCGCCCCCGTCCCCTCCCCAAAGGAGGGGGGCAGTGTGAGGGTGCCGGCGAGGGTGTGAGAGGGGAGAGTTGCAACAGAGTCGCAACAAACGGTGGAGGCAGTAGATGATGGTGCGGGTACGGGGATTGTGACCTCACGAGTCTCGTAGGGGAATGGCGGCTTTGGCGTTTGCGGACGCTGGCGGATGAGGTCGCCGGGTTCAAGCGTCAGGGGTACTGTGAACCCCCGTTGCTTGAATGTGCCGACGAGTTTTCCTTCCTTCAGCTCCGCCCTATAGGCCGCCATGAGCATCGGGAACTGCACGTCCACCTTTTCTGCCGTGAGCTCCTTTACGGTACCAGCAATGCCCTTTGCCCCTTGGTCGGGTGAGTCGACGGTGCAAACGGAGTCGCCGTCGAGGTGCAGCACCAGGTTCAGTTTCAGCGAGTTCAGTTGCATCTCACCATGCCACGTACCGCTGATTCTTTGTGCATCAGCCTGAAAGACGAAGGTGCCGAGCAAGGCGATAGAAAGAAAAAGTCGTTTCATGATTCTGTAGGATTAGAGATGTCGTCTACTTCTTTTTTCTTCTTCGGTAGTCGCTTCGCCTTGCGCAGGGCTTCGGTGATGATCCACTGCAGCTGTCCGTTGGTGGAACGGAACTCGTCAGCGGCCCATGCCTCGATGGCACTCATCGTGTCGGCATCGATGCGGAGGATAAACGACTTCGTCTTCATATCGCACGATTAGTGATTCAATGTTCCGGTGTTGACGACAGGCTGTGCGTTCTCGTCACCGCAGAGCACCACGAGCAGGTTGGCCACCATGGCGGCTTTCTTGTCGTCGTCGAGTTCCACAATCTGTTCCGAGGAGAGCTTGTCGAGTGCCATCTTCACCATGGAAACAGCACCTTCTACAATCTTCTCGCGGGCGGTGATGATGGCAGATGCCTGTTGGCGGCGCAGCATCACGGCAGCAATCTCTGGGGCATAGGCCAGGTAGTTGATGCGAGCCTCGATGACCTCGATGCCAGCCAGCGACAGACGCTCGTCGAGTTTCTGCTCCAACTGCAGATTAATCTCGTCAGCACTTGAGCGAAGCGTGGGCTCGTTGTTCTTCGAGTCTTCATCGTCATAGGCATATTGTCCTGCCACCTGTCGCAGGGCAGCGTCGCTCTGCACGCGAACGAAACGCTCCAGTGCGTTCATGATGCTACGCACGTCGGTGCCGATTTGTCCCTGTACACTACTTGCCATTGTCTGCGAGTCCACTTCGAAAAGAGCCTTGTAGGTGTCCTTTAGTTTCCAGACCATCACCAGACCGATCATCACGGGATTTCCCACCTTGTCGTTCACTTTGATAGGCTCAGCATCGAGGTTGCGAGCGCGCAACGAGAGTTTCTTCGTGGAGTAGAACGGGTTCACCCAGAAGAAACCCGTCTCGGTGAATGTGCCGCTATATTTACCGAACCATGTCAGCACGCGTGCCTCATTGGGTTCAAGCATCAGGAATCCGCATGCGCAGATAATGCCCACTATCACGGAAAGGATTCCCAGCGTGACAATCCAGCCGTTTTCAAGCCAGATGCCCCAACCGCCGAGGGCGATGCCGCCAAGAATCATGATAAGAATCACGAAGAGCATCAAGAAGCCATTGCATACGCTTCCGCTGAAGGGCCGTTCGCCAAGCTGTGTGGTTCCGGCCATGTTGTTGGTTTGATTTTCCATCATTTTGTTTGTTGTTTAATAATTAATAATAAGGTGTAGCCAATCTTGTGTTGGTTGATATCATTTTGATAGCACAAAGATATGAAAATAATTCTTCCCTTCCAAATGTTGGGCCATTCTTTTAATGATTTTTAAAAGATGTGGCAAAAAAAAGCTGCGGCACTGCCGCAGCATAGAGAGACTGGCAAATGAGTGCCAGTAGGAGAGGGACCCCTGAGAAAGGGCATCGAATGAGAGGGACTGGAGGGGAATCGCAGGTGCGATTATCTCTTCAGAACCTTTAGAACCGAACCATCGGGACGGCGCACGATGTTGAGGCCTCGCTGAGGCTGCTGCAGGCGCTGGCCGTTGGGCGCGAAGAAGCGAGCACTACCCCGACCCTCCCCAGTAGGGATGGAGAAGGTGCCGCCCCAGTCTTTCTCGGTGGGAAGAGAGATGTCGAGGGCAATGTCGGAAGGCAGGATCTT
>JAEEGK010013017.1_pt1 | contig 18810 bp, 17 predicted proteins | sample 8958771 | NCBI WGS metagenome assembly JAEEGK01 (sample SAMN16246547, study PRJNA631951) | gut metagenome | biome: gut microbiome; feature: rumen; material: SC-attached | host: Bos | place: Iran: Karaj | collected 2018-10
TCCCTGTATCTGAACATCCGACGGTTCATCGTCTTCCAGATGGTCATCAACATCTGCGCCTGCCTGGTCGTCCTCGTCGGGGCGTTCACGGGCATCGACTCCCCGCTCAACGTCACCCAGATGCTCTGGGTCAACCTCATCATGGACACGTTCGCCGCCATGGCCCTCTCGTCCCTTCCGCCGGATCCCCGGGTGATGACCGAAAGACCCAGAAACCCGCGCAGCCACATCATCAACCGGAGGATGCTGAAATACATATTCGGAGTCGGCCTGCTCTTCTTCGTCCTGCTCGCCGGCTTCTGGCAGCTGCTCTGGCACAGTGACATCACCTCCTTCAGCGACATTCTCTCGCTGGATGAACTGAAAGAATTCTTCACCGGATACTTTGACCTGTCCAAGAAGAAGGAGCACATGAGCCTCTATGAATCCGGCGTGTTCTTCTCCACCTTCGTCCTGATGCAGTTCTGGAATCTGTTCAATGTCCGGTACTTCCGTACCGAAAGAAGCATCCTGTCCGACCTGGTGGAATCGGCTTCCGGGAAGCGGAAGCTGTCCGACTGCTTCAGCCGGGGATTTCTCCTCATCGCGGGCATCATTCTGCTGGGTCAGGTGCTGATTGTCAATCTGGCCGGGGATTTCTTCGAAGTCGCCCCGCTCTCCGCCCGGGACTGGGTCCAGATCTTCCTGATCACCAGCCCGGTACTGCTCATTCCGGATCTTCTCCGGTCCATCCGTCACTGGGGAAAGAATCGAACAGCCCGCCGGTCCACTCCTCGACGATAATGCTCTCCCAGGCGTCCGGAGGAGCGTCCGCGAGGCGGCGGGCGGCGCGCTGGATGGCGACGATTTCGTCGGTGGCGTGCTGCATGCCCAGATAGAGCATCATCATCTTCACGTGCTCCACTTCGAAGATATCCAGTTTGTCGATGACTTCCTGCGTCTTGTGAAGATAATTCAGGACAACGCCCAGAACAGCCTGACGGCCTTCTTTGGGCTGCAGTCCGCATCCCGCCGCATACGTGACGTACAGATAGCTCCAGGGGGTGAGCCGCTCCTTCTCGGGAACCTCCCCCATCTTGATGCATAAATCGCCATACCGGCAATTTCCGACCAGCATCTTGTAATATTTCCTGACGTAATCCCTTTCCGCATGACAGGCGATCACTCGCGCAAGCCCCCGCTCGTAAGTGCTCTCCCACATTTTCTTGAGGGTCTCCAGCAGGCAGTCATCCCAGAAAATGCCGGAAGTCAGTTTCCTGTACATGAATTCCCGGTCCGTTCTGCAGGGCTGTTCCAGAAAAGCTTTGGCGACCTCCACCTGCAGGTCGTGGTCCAGACCGTCGAAACGGCGGCGAAGTTGCCGGCGGGCTTCGACGACCTTCCCTTTCCGACGCTCGGCATAGTCTTTCAACAGGCTGCGGGCTTTCGTATTGAAGGGATTCTGTGCCGCGACCTCACGCGCATGCTCCTTCCTCCACTTCTTGATCCGATCGGTATACCATCGGACCCGCGAATCATCCACCGCCTCCCGGATCTGCATCAAATCATAGTCGTCCAGCGACTCCAGCAGCGCCCAGACAACGACTTCGTGCAGTTCTCCCTCCGTCGACAGAATCTTGTACGCCGACTTGTCATGCAGTTTTTCCGCCTCCGCAGCGGAGAAAACAATGCGGTCATCCATCAATCCCACAGGATATAACTCTGTTTCTGATAGTCCGGCCGCAGGTCCTCGCTGCCGAATTCCTCGCGGTTGCCATTCCGGTCGACGGACCATCCGTAGGCGAATTCGCTTCCGACCAGATAGACGGCGTTGTTCACCCCGAAGTCCGCCAGCGTCCGGGCGAATTCGTCCAGCGTCAGTCTTTCCGCGCTGACGGCCACGAACACCTGGCCGTTCCGTTCACACAGCGCCTTCCGGATGGTCTGGTTCTGCGGTTTGTTCTGAACGGGCTCTCCGTTGTCCACCAACGGATACTGCCGGAAAAAGTACCCGCCCTTTGATATCGCCTCGTCCAGCAGCGGCGTGCTCTCGCCGACGCCGACATGGATGGTCCCGTCGATAATGGCGCAATACCCCTTCTTGGAAACACCTTTGGCCAGTTGCCTGCCGGCCAGGACGAACTCTCCCAAAATCTCCTTGTTGTCCGCCCGGATGTCGGCGGCCTGGAAAACCATCACGGCCTGCCGGTCCCTGTCATCGAGATTGCCCACGAGAAGGCGCGGAACGGCCCGATGAGGGACAAAGAGAGTCAGAAGATGACCGGATACGCTTGTGTCCACCTTCACGACACAATGGGAATCCATGGACAGGGTATCCAGAGGCTGGAGCGACTCCGACTCGGAACGGGACTCGAACACGCCCCTCACGTCATCCTGCATCTCGGGCTCCGGCCAGAAAACAATCAGGCCCAGTCCCAGCAAGGCGACGATGGCCAGTGCGATCCAGCCGCCCAGTTTCCTCCTGCGCCGATCCTCGTCCGGGTCCGGCACGGGGATGTGAGGGCCGGTTCCGAGAACACGGAACTCGTCATCATGCATATTGTTATTGTTTTCCATATGCTGTCATTGCTTCTAAATAGGCTTTCAACTTGATGAGAGCTTCCCGCGGAGCGGAAAGCTCTTCGTAAAAGTTCAGGCAGTCGGACAGAATCAAGACCTGCTTGGAGATGTCGATGAAAAAGACGAAATCCAAGTTGACGATCAAGCAACGGCCCAGCCGGCTGAACCGGGAAGCCGCATCTCCGATCTGCTCTTCGATGAGACTTGCGACCTGCCCCAGCTGATAGGACACGATCTGCTGCCGACTGTCCAAGGTGACGACCGTGGAATAGTTTCCGTCGGACGAGACATATGCCAACCGGTCAACCGGTACGCAGAGCATTTCCGTGCCTTTGCTTATGATCAAAACTTCCATGATTCAGATGCTGACATGCAAAGATAGTTTATTCGGAAAAACCCGTCAAGCCTTTTATCGGCCATTGTACGAAATGGACAAATACTGTATGAATCCATTCCGTGAAACCCCGCTCATACAGCCTGTTCCCACCTTCATACATCGGCCGGGAAAATGCTTGCTTAACCCATCTGAATTACGGATTTTTGCACCAGAAACAACATCTTAACCCACCGGAAAAATGAAAGCAACGAATCACATCCTCAACATCATCACCTGGCTCGTCGTCACGGTGGCCGTCATCCTCACAGCCATCTCCGGGTGCACCTCGTGCAACAAACCCGAAGTCGTCGAAGAGATCTCCGACGAAGGGATGCTCCTGAACGACGACCTCGTCGCCTACCGCACCGAGGACGGCAAGGTCTCCATCAAAAACGCCGCCACCGGCGTCGTCACCATCAAGGACATCCAGCTCGACTGGACCCAGCGCTCCCGCAACGATTCCCTGGCTGTCTTCTGCTCCGAGAACAAGCGCGGCTACTACAACATGTATACGGGCGAGATCGCAGTCCCGGCCCAATACCGGCGCGCCTGGATCTTTTCAGAAGGTCTGGCCGCCGTCCAGAAGAACGGAAACATCGGCTTCATCGACCATGACGGGAAGGTCGTCATCGACTTCCGCTTCCCTTTTCACGGCAATCCCCTCACTGAATTCGTCTTCGATGACGGACATTGCGTCGTCGCCAACGCGGAAGGGAAATGCGGGGTCATCGACAAGACCGGGAAATGGCTGATCCGGCCCGATTACGACACCGTCAACGCCTTCCGCGAGTACGCCATCGTCAGCAAGTCCGGCGTCAGCATGCAGATGTCCTACGACGGCAAGGTGCTGAACTCCTTTGTCCTGGATTCCGTCTACGAGCTCACCTTCGATGAAGAGGAGCGCTTCGAGAACCGGGAGGGCGAGATCCAGTATATCGACAAAACCATCAAGACCGGCCTGTTCGCCTACTGCGTCGGCGGCCGTTACGGGCTCATGGACGGTGACTGCCATCGCCTGACTGAACCCCTGTACGGCAACATCAGGGCCGTCAACCGCAACATGTTCCGCGCCATCCTCCTGGACGGATGGTCCGAAGTCATCCTGAATGCGAAGGGCGAGGTGATGAAGTAAAGAATGGGGACCGCACGGGTCCCCATTTTTCTTATTTTCTGGTGACGATGTAAGGGATCGCCCGGATGAGCCGGCTGTCGTTGTCTCTCCGTGCGGTCACCGGGTCGATATCCACCACCCCCTCATAGGACCGCAGGTCAAGATGCGCCATGGTCGGCCATTTCTTCCATTCGTCATTCTTCGACTTGCGCTCGTTCTCCTGCATGCTCCGGATTTCCCGCTCCTCGTCATCATTGATCGGCCGGAATCCCGTCATCAGTTTCTCCACGCACCACCGATTATGTTCGACCCGCTTCAGATAGGTCATTCCCTCCTCCAGCTTCCTGCTGATTTCAGCCCCATCCTCTTCCCGTGAACTGCCGACCGACCGCAACTTGACGTCAATGGAGTTGGCGAAGAACTGGGAGGACCAGCGGTCGGACACCCGGATCTTCGTCTGCCACTCACCCATCTTGTATGACTTTTCATCATATTTCTCGAAGTGAGGATCCTGATCGTGGCCATAGGCATATCCGACCATCCGAGCAGCGGCGTCGTTATCCAGATCCTGGTCGAATCCGTCCTCGATCATCCCGAAAGGACGCATTTTCCGATATCGGGAAATACCGTTCCTGGGCGTGTCAGGACAGGCGATGTTATGAACGATATAGCCGCTTAGGCGCTGGTAAACAAGAATTTGCAGGCAGTTTTCATAAACGCTTTCCGGGAAATACAAAGCCGCCGCAATGGCCTGGTGTGATTTGGTGAGACAAACGGCGATCGTGACGATCCGGTCGGCATCCGCCGCGGCATGTTCAATGTATTCCTGGATTTCGGGCTGCTCGACACGTCCGTTGATGAACTCCCATTCGATATCGACCCAATCATCGGCGGGAACTTTCCATCCGGAGTCATCATCAAATGGACCGTTCTTCACGTCCACGTAACGTGTCGCGGACAAACGCATCATTTCCTTGAACCGCCCCATGAAGAAATCCTTTTCCACGGCGGCGTTCGCGTCAATGAAGGTGATCCGGGTCTTCTTGCTCCGGTCACGCACGAAATTCGGGAAATGGCACAGATGAGCGGCCTGCACAGCCATGGAAATGCCCATTTTGGACATTCCTACGATGATCAGATGAACCGACTTGTCCGAGTCGTAGTTGATATATGTGTCCCCCTGTTTCTCGTCAGAAACCGTATATAACGGCTTGAACTTAAAACCATCCGTCTCGCTTTTGAAACTGTCCTTGCCTTTTACAAGGACCTTCTGCGCCCACATGTCGTAGAAGTTGAACGGCCTGAAATCGATTTTCCCTTTGATGTCAGAAAGCAGGTCCGTAAACTGGAATGCGGAGAAAGTTGTCTGATACTCGAACAGGACATGACAGGGCAGCAGGTCTCTGGACGTATTCTTCGAGACCTTTTCGGCGATATGGTTAAGGCAGTCCATATTATACGCATCCCTGTATGACTCGACCGAATCGCTTTCACCGGCATCCCCTATCACAAACACTTCCTTCGCATCAGACAGGCATAGCCGGTCCAGATCATCCAGCGAAGTCCTGTCACCGAAAATGAACAGGATTTTGTCATCATCTATCCCCTTTTCCAGAAAAGAATAAAACTCACGGCGGGTCTTCTCCACATCCTTCCCGGTCTGAATCAGGAAATACACCCCTTCATTGCCCGCTTTTTTTCCGATCTGAGAAATAATGGAATAAGCGATGTCGCTGGCGCCCAGGATGACGATATGGTCCTTGAGCCGATAAGCCGTCTCACCGCACAGATAACCTTGCGCCCGCTTGTCGAAATAGTTGGTGATGGCGGAGGTCATGATGGCAAGGACCACAAGACCGAGCGTCGTGATCAGAAGCCCGACGAGATGATTCCCCGGGAAAAGACTCTGACCACCATTCCCGAACAGGAAGAAATAAGCTGCGTCAAACACATTACCGGGACTGTATTCGTCCTTTGATGTAATGTCGGACAAAAGCAAATGCCCCCTATTGAAAACAAACCAGATCAGAGCGACCAGGAGAACAGACCCTAGCATTCCAAGCACCGGAATGATAAACTGCTTCTTGCCATTCCCGGCAAGCCATCTGTCCACCTTCAGATGTGTAAGGCTTTTTAGATCCATATCAATTGAGTTTTGCTGAAACGATCAATTCTGCATCGTCGACCAAGCGGTCCTTCCGTTCTTCTTAAGCTGCAGGACGGCCCGCATCAAGGCGACATGGGCCAACAGAAGAACCATACACAGAAGGAGGAACAACGGCCGCTCCATCCACCCGCCGAGAATTCTCAAATTCTCGTAAGTGGCCGTTACAAAATGCGACGCTTTCGCAAAAATGGAGCGGGAGATGATGTCAATCAAAATGAATTCCAGGACATCCAGCACGCAGACGGCATAAAAGCATTTTTTGTTGCCGGCCAGAATCCCTAAAGTGCCCATGAACGAGAGCACAAGACAAGTCGTCAAAGCCACATTGCACCACCAGACCGTATGATGAGGAGGGTTGCTGGCGTAGCCTTTCAGGAACAAGGGGAAAAAATCGATGTAAAGAAGGACAAAGAATGCCAGCTGAAGGACCGCCAGGACGGAAATCCAAGGATTTGTTTCCTTGATACGGCCGACGAAACCGCCCAGGGAAGCCTTCAGCCCCTTTCCCGACCGCCGCCGACTGCCGCCGACCGGAACGGGTGCATCGACATGAAGCAGTTCCAGAACGTCCTTTATCAGCGTATCCTCCACCGGATGCTCCCGCACATTGCGCATGTTCACCCCGCTGAAAAGGAACTTCAGCTTCTTGGGGAGCGGCGCGTCGTCAATCAGGTATGGAAGAACCGAATTCTTCGGTTTTTCGTCGAAGGCGTAGGCGACCTCATTCAAAGCGTACTTTGAGGCATACGAATGGGCGCTGCCGAGAAACAGGAAAATCGTCGATGCGTCAATCGCCTCAGCGATCACTTCCGGGAACTCGACACCGGCGGAAATGCCTTTCCGGTCCAGGAAATAAGTAATTCCATTCCGGTCAAAAGCGGAGCAAATCCTGTCCGCCATCCGCGTGTCCTTCCTGGAATAACTGATAAAAACGTCGTAATGCATACTCAATCAATGAAAAGGACTCTCCACCGCCACGCTCTCATAAAAAGTCAGCCCCGACGTATAAACCCCGCTCACCGAAACGGAGTGCTGCGGCGCGTCGGGGAACAGGAGGACGCGGGCGGCATCGTCGCCTTTGCCCAACAGAACGCCGCCCTCGACATTCCAGAGACAGGTCCCCACTTCGGTATTGTCAATAATAAACAGCTGCGGATCTTCGGGATCCTGGCGCAGATTGACCGGGGCGACCACCATCTTTGAGGCGAAGAAAGACGACGTCTGCTCCTTGATTTCATCATAAACCGGGAAGTCAACGGTCCCGTCCTCTTTCAGGAACAAATTGTGCCGGTCTCCGTCATAAGCGTGCAACTCATTGGACACGCCCTGGCGCTTCAGAATGCGGTGAATCACGCCCGCGCCGTACATTTCCCGGAAAGTATGGCGCTCCACCTCGGGAATGAAAATGGACACGACGGCCTCAAAGATGGAGCGAAGAATATCGAATCCGTTTTCCGGTTCCTCGCTTTTGTCCTCGAACGGCCTGCCGGCTCCGAACGGAACCACCGCATCCTCCCGGCTCTGGAAGGAAATCACGGGAATCTTGGCATTGTTCAGAATGGCCGAATCCGGAACCGCGCCCCAGAGGTTCGCGACCGCCCGGACATCAAAGCCACGGAGCAGGGCCTGCCGGGTGACGATGGTCGTATCCTCCTTCTCCTGAATGATTTCCGGCATGTTATCTTCCCGCATGTAGGCCAGGTTGAGCGCCGTGATGGCGCCCGCATCGACCCCGGAAGCAAAGATGCGTTCGGAATGGATCAGCAGTGAATCCCGCTTCAGAAGGAACCGGACGGCCGCATTGGCGTCCTTGAGCGCCCTGTACATGGCGTCATCCGTCGATTCCACATTCCGGCGGTATCCCTGCCGATAGTCGACGGAAGAGACCACATAACCCAGCGAGGCGAAATACCGGCACCATTCCACCAGCGACGAATCGCGCATGTCTCCGTCCAGGAACGCACCTCCATGAAACGCGACCAGCAGCGGACGGGCGACCTCGCCACCGTCCCGCGGTACATACAAGTCCATCTTCAAATCCGTCCGCTTGTTTTCGTCGAGATTGCTCACCACGCGCCCGTACACGATATCCTTCGTCTCCTCCACCTTATACACCGGCTCCCGATACAGCTCCCGGACCTGGAAACGGTGGAACTCGGGCATTTCGTAAGGCCTCAAAACCGGTTTCTCCGCTTTCAAGTCCACAAAAGCCGTATCCGCCCACAAAGCGCTCGTATCCCTGTACATCAGCGCCTTCGTATTCCCGAGCGAATCCTGGAATACCCGCAGAAACCCACCCTGCACGGTATATAGGCCCGGCTCAACAGTACGAGAGCATGCGCACAAAAAGATGGCCGAGACTAGAACCGAAAATCTTGCAATGACACTTGCTTCCCTCATTTTTTCCCTATAGCAAACGCTAGATTATCCAACAGTTTCTTTTCATAGTCGCCCCTGTAGTCCAACTGGTCAATGTCGCTGAGATCGAAAACTATTGCCTTGGAAAAAGGAGCATCATCCAACATCACGGGTATGATCATCTTATCGTACTTGACAGCCAGGGCGATTTCCTTGGCGACATATTGAGAGGAATTCGAAGCCTGGGAAGAAAGAAAGATAACAGCTGAGGATGATTCGATAGCATTCGCCAATTCGACTTTGAAACTGCCGCGGCTTAGCATGCCGTCCGTATCAATCCAATAGGAGAAACCATGCGCATCCAGGAAAGAACAAATCTGTGCAGCCACTTCGTGGTCCTTACGGGAATAGCTGATAAACACCTGATGCGACATTGTCCCAGCATGAGAATCCGGCTCGTCCTCAAAACCTCCGACAATCTTTTCTTCCGGAAGACTGGCATTTGCCTGCTGCAGCAGTTGCTCCGTAATCGCCGAGGCGACAGCCATCCTTTCAAAGATGGGGAGATAGTTCAATCGATCCATTTGACTGAACCGGTCATACAGATAGAGTTCAATCCTATAATCCTTACTGGTTCTTCCTAAATGAAAAGAAAATCGGTCAGCCATCACCTCGGCGACTGCCTGTATAGGAATCCCGGCAACACCGGCGCCGATGCATGGGAAAGCGATTGATTCAATGTCCAAAGCATTCATCAAACGGAAACACTTGTCCATGGCGCGTCCGATGATATATCGGTGATAATCCTCCATGGAGCGGAAAAGTGAAAAGCGGTCTTTTTCATCATCACTGATGGTAATGCAATGGAAGACGTACCTCTGGGGCAATTTTCCGGCAGAAGTAACCACGACATCACCCAACCGGACACGAGCGATCTTGCGAATCTTGGTGCATTCGTCCATCACAACCCCACCCCCGGCCAGGGCTATAGCCCGGGAAATGCCACCTCCTTCCGAAAGGTAGCAGTCATCGGAACTGACAATCACCTCTGCCCGGGAATCTAAAATATCACCGAAAAGGACAGTTAGCGTCGACTGGTTGAATGTGTAAGTTCTGTTATCCATGGGATATTAGCTATCATCTGCCAAACAACAGCACCATGTCCCTGTCCATCGCCGGCCCCGCCACGTTCTCCGGAACGAACTTCCATGCGCCGATGACGGCGGGATTGCCGATGACTTCCGGGTCGATGGAGCCGTTCTCCACCAAGTAGTCGTACAGGATGTTGCGGATCTCCGGGTAACGCGCGACGACGCGGTCGTCAATGTTGTCCGTGTCGATACCGGTTTCCTTCATCAGATTTCCACCGCCGGACGCTCGGTAGGACGTCATGGCAACATTGTATTCCCGCTGCGGGTCGAAGGCGGAGCCGTCGGCCATCGAAGCGATGCTCACGCGCTCCCCGAACGGCTTCGTCACATCCACCGTGTAGTTGATGCCGGCGGCGGAATCGAAGTTATAGGAGCGGTTCACGAAGGACCAGCGCGCCTGCTGGGTGCGGGCGTCATCCCGGGCTTCGATCTTGAGGAGCCGGTCGTCGGCCTTGGCGATCGTGTTGATCCATTTGTCGTAGGAATGCTCCAGGTAACGACGAATTTCATCGCCGGTCATCTTGACGACAAACAGCTGGTTCTCAAACGGATAGATCGTAAACAGATCGTTATACTTGATGATGCCGGAGTTGACGTGGCCGTTGAAGGTCAGCGGGGCGCCGAAGGAAATCTCGGCCGGCTTGCAGCCGAGGCTGAGCGTGTGGATCAGGTTCATGTAGTCGCACATCCCGCGATAGGCGTCCCGTGTCCAGAGGTCCGCGTTCAGCACACCCACTTCCCGGAGCGTGAAGGCCTTGACGGCCTCGTAATCCTGCCGGAAATGCGCCTTCATCTCCGCATCCGCCTTCTCGGCCTTGACAGGGATCAGGCCGGTCTCATAGGTCCGGGACACAATCTTGTGATCCTTGACCGTCAGGTGAAGCTTTCCCTCCGCAACGTTGCGGCTGTGGCTGCCGGAATTGAGGAAAGCGCCGGCATCGTTCGACTCCAGATGCGGGCGATGGTCATGGCTCGTCAGAACAAAATCCACGCCCTTCACGAGCCGGAAAGCGTCCAGACCTTCGGACTCCAGCATGCTGCCGTCGCCCTCGCCCGTACCGGAATGCATCACCACGACCATGACGTCCGGATGCTCCTTGGCCTTGATCCGGTCCACATCGGCCTGAATGACGTCCACGATGGGAACGAAATGCATCCCGCTCCAGAGTTCCTCCGTGAGCCATGCCTTCATGTTGGCGTTCGTATATCCCAGAACGGCAACCTTCAAGCCCGCCTTCTTCACAACCTTGTACGGCTTGAAATATGGCTTCCCGTCATCATTCCGGATCGCATTGGCGGCCAGGAAATCCACCCCGTTCTTCTTGAGATCCGCCGCCACACGGTCATACACCGGATGGCCCGTCTCAATGTCATGGTTGCCCACAGCCACGGCGTCATAGCCCATATACTTGACCAGCCGCGGGAACAGGTGCGGCGTCTCCGTATCCACATAGTTGAAGTAATACGGCGCATTGTCACCCTGCAGGCAGTCGCCGGCGTCCAGCAGAAGGACGTTCCCCGCCCCGTCCGCCGTCCGGACGCTGTCCACATAATACTTCACAGCCATCAGCGAAGGCCGCGTCCGGCTGTCCACATAGGTGGAGTCGAACCAAGTTCCATGCACATCGTTCGTCGACAGGACGGTCAGCGAATACTCGCCGTCCTTGAGCGTACGGCCGCAGGAGAACGCCAGAAAGGCGCAAGCGGCAAGGAGATAAGGTCGAATGCTCATAATGATTGGTTATTCTGACAAATATAAGCAAAAAAACGCATATACCCATTCTCCGCCGTCGGTGTCCCTAAATCGGCACCACCTGACGCACTCTTCCCGCCTACCGTTTCCAATACCCCCAACGTTCTTGCCCGAGTGACGATTCCCTCGTTTTTTCGTAACTTTGTGGCATGTTGAAACTCCAGACTCCCGTCACGCTGGATGCCGCGCCGGTGTCCATTTCCTACAGCGACAGAATTCTCGTCCTGGGCAGTTGCTTTGCCGAGGAGATCGGGCTCCGGCTCTCCGCCGCAGGATTCAAGGTCCTCACCAACCCCTTCGGGACGCTTTACAATCCCGTGAGCGTCGGCAACGCCATCGCCCGGCTCGGCAGCGGAGTGCCGTTCACGGAGGACGACGTGGTGGAAATGGGCGCCAATGCAGGGCGGTTCTGCTCCTTCTGGCACCACACCTCCTTCGCCCGAGATACCGCGGAAGCATTCCTGGAAAACGCCAATCGGTCGCTGACGGAAGCATCGGCCTTCTGGAAAGACTGCAACAAGGTCATCGTCACCCTCGGCACCGCCTGGGCCTTCCGGTTCAATGAGACCGGCGAGACGGTCGCCAACTGCCTCAAGCGGCCCGGAACGGAGTTCACCCGCTACCGGCTGACGGTCGAACAGACGTCCGCCATCCTCCGGGGCCTGGTCCGCAGGAACCCGGAAAAGGAGTTCATCTTCACCGTCAGCCCCATCCGTCACCTCGCCGACGGAGCCCATGGGAACCAGCTTTCCAAGAGCACTTTACTGCTCGCAACGGATGGCCTACCCTACTTCCCCGCCTACGAAATCATGATGGACGAACTTCGCGACTACCGCTGGTGGGCCGAGGACATGGTCCATCCCACAAAACAAGCTGCCGCCTATCTCTGCGACCGCTTCATGGAATGGGCCCTCCCCGTCCGGGAATGGGACCTGTATGAATCAAAGATGAAAGACTGGCGCCAGGCGCAGCACCGTCCGCAACGCTAGCGCTATACTATCTTGTTTAATATAAATTCTTTAAGAGCTTTCACAGTTTTACACCGCCGAAGGTCCTGAAGAGCGACGGAAACACCATATCTCGCTTCAACATCAGACTTGGTTCTACGTAAATCCACTCGAGATACGGGATCGGTGGAAAACAAAGCTCCATCACCCAATTTATTACTGTCAATAATCTTTGACAACTGCACTTGCACCCACTTTTTATCCAAAGGCGCTTGCTGCTGAACAGTTTTTGACGAGGAGGCCGCTCTTTGAGCCACAGGACGTTGTGAACGAGCCTGTTCTTGATAGGATTTAATTAGTTGATCCTTTAACTGAATCTTCGCCATCAGACTATCGCGTTCAAGCGTCAAAGAGGCAATCGTTTTATCAAGTCCGACTCTCTCTGAAAGAGTATTCTGTCGCTCTTTCTCAAGAAACGCCTTCAACTCAACGAGTTCTTTTTCTTGGGATAATATCTTTTCTTGAAGGCCAGATACAACAGCACGCTGATCTTTCTCTGATGATTCTTTGTGTTTCCAGACGGATCGCGAAATGTGAAGACGGAGTGCATCCGGATAATCCTTTTCACCTCTTAATTGCTCCAAAGGGTGGAACATCCATCCACAGGCCTGGCAATAGTCATTGCTGGCCAACTGTTCGGAACCACAAACCGGGCATACTCTTCTCCGCCTGCCGAGTATGGCATTCTTTTGTACAATTGTCTCCTGAACCCGCTTGGCGTCCGCTTCCAGTTTCAAGTATTCCTTGACAAGTACTTTTATCTCCTCCCTAGTCTGGCTTTCCAAAAGCTCTTGTTCTCTTTCCCTTCTTTTTTCCTCAAACTTATCCTTCTCCGTATTAACGGCGCGCACCAATTCATCCAACGCACTTTGTGGAGCGGAGCGGTAATCAATATAATCCAGAGGACGGACCAGCAATCGAAAACTCGAGTTATAAGGAGCGTTATCGATACGGAAAGGGATGATCAGTTTATCGTGATCAAGTGCTTCAAAAACCTCTCCCGCCGTCCACTTTGACGCATTTGACGCCTCGGACGAGACAAAAACAAGCATTTTTGAGTTGATGATGGCCTCAGAGATCAAAGGGACGAACTTGGCCCCGTGATAAATGCCTTCCCGGTCAAACCAATATACGATGTGGTGCTCGGCAAAAATGGACAATATCTTCGAGATGACATTATCCGGAATAATCTCACCATTCTCCCGGATGAAATCTTTCCGCGAGTAACTGATGAAAACATCATATTTGCAGCCGTCGTCTTCCATTTCCAGAAGCTCTTGTCAGGTTATTCCTCCTCCGTATAGAAATCCATCATCCCCGAGAACGAAATCCGCTCCCGGTTCTGGGACTGGACGTCCAGAGAGGTCCGACCGTTGTTGAAGATGGTCAGGGTGTAGACATGCTGGTCTTCGTCCGTCCGGACGAAAATGCGGACTTCGTATCCGTCATCACGGGTCCGGACGACATTGTAACTGCCGATGTCGGCCTTGAAGTTCAGGGCGTGGCCGCCGCCGTAGGGTACGCGCCAGGCCTGGCCGATGTACGGGAGATGGGAATTCAGGACGCCGTCCTTGACCGTGACGGAATAGTTCGTCACATGCTGGGAGCTGCCCCGGACAGGGTACATCCGGTCGATTTCAATCCGGAAATTGGCGGACTGAAGGTTTTCATCAACCATCTTGGCTTCGCGGGCCTCCCGCCGGGCGCGTTCCTCCCGCGTTTCACTGGAAAGAACGCCGCAGCTCGAGACCGTCAGCACCACGGCCAGAAGGGGTAATATCCACTTTTTCATATCAAATTGGTGTTTTAGTGTCTCCGCATGGCGCCCATCCGCTGCATCAGGTTCCCTGTCATCGCCCCTTTCATCACCTTGCGGGTGCCCTCGAACTGCTTCAGAAGCCGGTTCACCTCCGGGAGGGAGGTGCCGGAACCGTCGGCGATGCGCTTGCGGCGGGAGCCGTTGATGATTTCAGGATGCTCGCGCTCTTTCTGCGTCATGGACAGAATGATCGCCTCGGTGGACTTGAAAGCCTTGTCGTTGTCGATGTCCACGTCCTTGAGGGCCTTGCCCATGCCCGGAATCATCCCGGCGAGGTCCTTGATGTTGCCCATCTTCTTCACCTGCTGGATCTGCTGGTAGAAGTCCCAGAGAGTGAACTGGTCCTTGGCGAGTTTCTTCTTGAGCTCGCGGGCCTGCTTCTCGTCGAACTGCTCCTGTGCCTTCTCCACGAGGGAGACCACGTCGCCCATGCCCAGGATGCGGTCCGCGATTCGGGCCGGATGGAAGACGTCCAGCGCCTCCATCTTCTCGCCGGAGGAGACGAACTTGATGGGCTTGCCCACGACGGCCTTGATGGAGAGGGCCGCACCGCCGCGGGTGTCACCGTCCATCTTGGTGAGGACCACGCCGTCGAAGTCCAGGCGGTCATTGAAGGCCTTGGCCGTCTCCACGGCATCCTGGCCGGTCATCGCATCCACGACGAAGAGTGTCTCCGTTGGATTCACGGCCTGGTGCAGCGCGGAAATCTCGTCCATCAGCTGCTGGTCCACGGCGAGGCGGCCGGCGGTATCGATGATCACGACGCTGTAGCCTTCGGTCTTCGCCTTGGCGATGGCGGCCTTCGCGATCTTGATCGGATCCTTCTCCCCTTCCTCGGTGTACACAGGCACGCCGATGCTCTCTCCGAGCACTTTCAGCTGCTCGATAGCGGCGGGACGGAAGGTGTCGCAGGCGGCCAGGAGCACCTTCATGCCCTTTTTGGACTTGACATGGAGGGCGAGCTTGCCGGAGAACGTGGTTTTACCGGAACCGTTCAGACCCGCGACCAGCACGATGCCGGGATTCCCCTTGACGTTGATGTCCTGCGCCTCGGAGCCCATGAACTCGGCGAGTTCGTCGTGCATGATCTTGATCATCATCTGCTGCGGCTTCACCGCCGTGAGGACGTTCGCGCCGATGGCCTTGTCCTTCACGCGGTTGCAGAAGTCCTTGGCCACCTTGTAGCTCACGTCGGCGTCCAGCAGGGCCTTGCGGATGTCCTTGACGGTCTCCGCCACGTTGATCTCGGTGATCTTCCCCTCACCCTTCAGTATTTTGAAAGACCGCTCCAGTCTCTCGCTCAGATTCTCGAACATATTCTCAATGGTTTAAGAATACAAAGATAATAAGATTTCCCGACAAGAAAAAAGGCCGGCCCGGACGGGGTCGACCTTCAAACCAGTGAAGCAAGGGCTTACTTCTCCTTCGGGACCATCGCCTTCCAGCAGAAGGCGCTCAGGGCGCCGCCCACGAGCGGAGCGCAGATGAACACCCACAGATCCTTCAGCGCGTCACCGCCGGCGAAGAGGGCCGGGCCGATGGAACGGGCCGGGTTCACGGAAGTGCCGGTGAGGTTGATGCAGACGAGATGGATGAGGATGAGGCTGAGACCGATGGCGAGACCGGCCGGCTTGCCGGCGCCGAACTTGGCGTCGGTCGTGCCCAGGACCACGAGGACGAAGAGGAAGGTGGCGATCACCTCCACGAGGAACGCACCGCCCGCGCCGCCGGCACCGGCGACGCCGTTAGCGCCGAGGCCGGCGGGATTGCCCATGGCATTCGGAGCGCCGCCAGTGGCCTTGACGACCAGCAGGAGCAGCGCGCCGGCGATGATACCGCCGATGACCTGGCCCACCCAATAGCCGCAGGCGTCCTTCCAGCTCATGCGGCCGGAAAGCGCGACGGCGAAGGTGATGGCCGGGTTGATGTGGCAGCCGCTGATTTCACCGATGGTGTAAGCCATGGCGACAACGGCGAGACCGAAGGCGATGGCGGTGCCCACCACGCCGGCAGGCTCACCGCAGCCGAGGAACATCGCCGTTCCGCAGCCCAGGAATGTGAGGACGAATGTGCCTACGCATTCAGCAATGTACTTCTTCATAAACAAAAAAGTTTTGGTTTAGTGTCTCAAATATAAACATTTTCATTGACAATCAAAAGATTTTGTTATTTTTGCGGAAGCGGCACGAGCCGCGTGAATTTGTGTATGGAGACTCTGGTGAGGCGCATCAGGCGCATATTAGCTTTGGAAACAAATGATGAACGGCAGCGGACGGACAGGCTGGAACGGGCGCTGTCCGGATGGCTGGAGAACAAAGGCTGGCGGGAGCCCGTCCGGACGGTCGGCGAAGCGGCGGAGCGGCTGGGCACGGACACCGGCCGCCTGCATCGTTACTTCCAGGAACGGGTCGGCATGGACTTCCGCACCTGGCGCACCCGGCTCCGGCTGGAAGACGCCAAACGGATGCTGCTGGAGCATCCGCAGATGCAGGCGGCCGAAATCGCGCGCCTCGTCGGTTTCTCCAACCGTTCCAACTTCGCACGGCAGTTCCTCGCCTACACCGGCCGCACACCGGCGGAGTGGCGCGCAAAGGCCCGGATGTCTCACGACAGCCGGGCCCCGGAAAACGATTATGTTTAACTAAAGCTGGATTACAGCTGGATCTTGGCCACGCCGGCGGCGCGCTTCTTCACTTCGCCGGCCACTTTGAGGCCGCGGGCGTCGATGTCACCGGCACCGTTCACCTCCAGATTCGCGCTTTCGGCCTTTCCGTCGATGTCCACGTCACCGGCGCCGTTCACTTCGACATCCAGCTTCCGCACGTCAATGGCGGTGAGATCGATGTCCGAGGCGCCGTTGGCCTCGACCGTGAGGTCGCCGCAGCGGACGGCGTTGAAGGAAAGGTCGCCGGCCCCGTTGACTTCGATTTTGAGATCGCCGTCACAGACCAGGCCGCCTCGGATGTCGAAATCCGCAGCCCCGTTCACGACGAGATTGTTCAGCGCGGGCGCCTGGATGGTCACGTCAAATTCCGTGGAACGGACGGTGCGCTTGTCCTTCATCTCGAGGATGAGGGTCGATCCTTCCACCCGGTAATCGACATAGTCGAAAACATTTTCCTGGGCGCGGAGGGTCACCTCATAGTCCGGGGACTGGGTGAAAGTAGCATCGGCATGCCCGTTGATGACGATCCGGTCGAAATCCTTGAGGTCGAAGGACTTGCTGATGACAGGGCCCTCGCCCTTGATGGCGTTCTTGCCGCCGGACCAGTTGGTGTTCACGTGAAAGCAGGAAGAGCACAGGAGCACCGTCGCCGCCATATAAAGGATGTGTTTCATGGTGTGTCTATTCGTTGAAGATCGATGAATCAAGGCCGAGAAGCTGCATGCGCTGCTTGATGGCGGGGACTTCCTTCTCGATGAAGTCCTTGCGCTGGTCGCGGAGCACGGTCTCCCGGGCGTCGTCGGAGACGAAATACCCGATGCCGCGCTTGTTGTAGATGATGCCGTCGGCGGTAAGCTTCTCATAGGAGCGCATCATCGTGTTCGGGTTGACCCCGATGTCGGCACCGTACTCTCTCACGGAAGGGATGCGGTCCCCTCCCTTGAGCTCTCCCGAGAGGATGCGGTCGGAGATCACATCCACGATCTGGAGATAGATGGGTTTTTCGGTATTGAAGTTCATAGTGTATTAGTGCTGAATGGTTTTGATACGGCGCCAGACACCCCAGCCGAGGCCGATGGTCAGGAGGCAGGAGATGATGACTCCGGCGTTCATGCAACCGGTGACCCAATGGGCGAGCTGCATTTCATCCATATTGTTGAAGTCGATATTCGTGAAAATCCGCGGAACGAAAATGCCGGTCAGGAGAGATAACACGAGCGAGAGGCCGAACAGGATGGCGATCGCGCCCACGAGCTTGTTCTTCTTGAAGCAGATGCCGCAAAGCAGGAAGTACAGGAAGTTGCAGAAGACGCTGACGATGGTCGGGAAAACGAAGCTGGAAGGCGTGAAGACGATCGGGGACTCAGCACCGAACTCCGAAAGCCCTTCGAGCAGTTTGCTGTAAGCGCCCGTGAACCCGGTGAACAGGGCCTGTCCGTAAGTGGGATCCACCAGGGAGAGGAAACCGTCGATGACGAAGTACACCACGAAGAACAGGAGCGGGATGACGATGCACACCATCAGCAGCATCGACACGAACTTTTCCGCCTTGGATGCCGGGACCATCAGCCAGTTCGATCCGGCCTTCTTCTCCGTCAGATACCCGTACGAGCGGACCATGTAGAGTTCCAGGATCGCGAAGGCGAGCACGAACACACCCATCCGCGCATAGATCACCGGGGAGGACCAGTGCTGCGTGAACACCAGGCTCATCAGGACCCAGATGACATAGAAGATGGCGCTGGCGCCGCCGATCATGATGGCGGCCTTGGAGTGGTTCCGCCACATCTGCTTGAGGTCGTATTTGAAATAGGTCCAGAAGCGGTTGAAGTCGAAGATTTCGT
>JAEEGK010013018.1_pt1 | contig 18810 bp, 14 predicted proteins | sample 8958771 | NCBI WGS metagenome assembly JAEEGK01 (sample SAMN16246547, study PRJNA631951) | gut metagenome | biome: gut microbiome; feature: rumen; material: SC-attached | host: Bos | place: Iran: Karaj | collected 2018-10
TTTAAAAATATATTAAATCTGAATAACAATTAAATATATATTATAAAATAAATATTATATTTACAATTCAATTAATACTTAAATATTAAATATAAAACTAATTAAAAATTATTTTAATTATTTTATTAAATTTTTTTAAAATAATTTATTTTTTAACTATTCTAGTTTAGAAACATCATCGTTGTCCCAATCATCATCATTACCAAGAATTTCCTCACCTCCTAAATCTTCCTCATTTGAAATTTCATAAATAATATTTAAAACACCATCTTTTATTTTATTGTCCTCAGTATATTTATTGTTTTTAATTGTAATAAAATCGAGGCCAACAGAAAAAGTTAAAATAAAATTTCCTTCTTCAACATTGCCAAATATTCCTTTAGTTTTGTTTTCAGTTGTTTTTCCAATAATAGTAAATTTATATTGTCCATTTAGTATATTTTTTTTAACTATATAACCTTTTTCAAGCTTACCACAATATTCAATTTGAATAACGAAATGATTATCTTTTTTATAATAACCAAATGGTGGGGTTGTCATTAATCCTTTATAAGATGTTATTCCTATTTCATCAGTATAACATTTTTTTAAATTTAAATCAAAAGGAACATCCACTTTAATTATATTATCATTTTCAATTATAATATTTTTTTTTTCAATCATTTGAACTTCTTTTTCTGATTCATTTGTATTTAATGAAGAAAAATCAAAATATTCTGAAGAACAATTATAAAGATATTTTTTAAATTTTTCAAAAACATCAAATTTTTGTTGTTTGGGAATAGCCATTACATTTTCTCTTAAATATGATATTGTAGATTTATTATAATAATCACCAGCTTGAGTTCCTTCTTTTGCTAGAATTAAATGAATTATATGAGTTTCTTTTTTTCCACTATTATTTGATTCAACATAAATAATACGATTCTCAGTATCTTTTTCTTCTTTTTTTTTTTGTTCATTTTCATCATTTTCATTTTTTTTTTCTGTTTTTCCAGATTTTGAAAAAACAATCATATCATGGTTTACAAGGTTAAAAAATAAAGATGACAGAATCACATCTTTTATATGATTTTTAACATCTTCTATTTTTTCTAAAAACATTAAATTATGAACAATAAATAAGTTTTTATTTTTACAAACATCTTTAATTCTATTAAGAAATTTTTGATCTTGAAATGTTAATTGACCAACAACAGCAATTACAACTTGAGCTGAATCTAAAGCAAAACCTTGTAAAAAATTTTCAGTCATTTGTTTATCTCTTGATGTTTCTTCTATTTTTTCAATTTTTTCCAATTCCTTTAAACCATAAATCACTTCTCTATCTTCTTCTGAAATTGTAATTGCATTTTGAGAACCTTCAGTATCTAGAATAATATATCTTTTATTTGAATCATTTTTACTTAAATTATCAGGGAAAATTATTGATAATCCTTTTGTGTTTACACTATGACTAGATGGGATTACAATTTCACTAATTCTAGATAAGATAAATGATTTTCCTTGATTAGAGTTTCCTATTGCAGTTATCGCAATTCCATCTTTTTCTTTTAATTCATCAACTTTTTGTTTTCCTTTTTCTGTATTATATATTATCGGAAAACCATCTTTTAGTTTAGAAAGAGAGTTTAATTCAAGTACAACGTCATATAAATTATATTCAGACATATTAAATTTCAAATTTTTTTTGGATTTTTATATTAACTTTAACTATTTTATTAGAATTGATATAATGAATTATTATTAATTGTTATATATTAAAAAATTAATTAACTATTTAATTAAAGTTAATAATAATATAAAGAATTTAGAAACAAAAATAAATATTTCATCAAAAAAAATTGATGGTTAAGAACAACCAAATACAAAAATATTACAATATAAAGAATTATTTTCAAATAAATAATGTAAAGAATCATCACCTTCATTACAAGAAGCCAATCTCATTCCCCAAAAATATTGAGCTGTAGATTTTTTAACAATAATAACATTAATAAAGAATCTATAATCAACAAAATTTCCTAATTCATTTGAAATATCATTTAAAATTGATTCATTTAATTTTTTAATTTCATTATTAATAAAAGTTTTTCCAGTTAAAAATTTTTCACATGATTTTTGACAAATATTTTTTATGTTATCTTTTTCTGATTTAAAATATTGATTTATTGATAAATTAATAGCACCAAAAATTAATAAAAAACTAATAAAAAATTCATTTTCAAAAAAACATTTTAATTGACCATCAGATTCTAAACCTATATATTTATATTTCATAAAATATTGTACATTAGGTTTTTTAAATATAACACAATAAAGAAAAAATTTAAATTTACTATCATAAATATTTAAAAAATTTTTCATATTTAATAAAATAACATCTTTCCATTTTGGAATTTTATCAACAACAAATTTTCTTTCTTCTAACATATTTACTAAATTTTCATTTCCTTTTATAATAATTTCATTTCTAATAGAATTAAATCTTAGATTTAAAGAATCATTTTTAGTTTTTACTTCAATATATTTTGAATAAGTAAAAGGATTAGTTCTACATAAAGGACATATTTTAATATTTTTAATACATTTATAACAAAATTTATTATGGCATTTATTACATATTTGAGGATTTGTAAGAAATGATAAACAAATAGAACAAGTTTTATCAACTTGTTTTTGATCTAATATATCCATATTAAATGATATTAAATTTTAAAATTAGAAAAAAATACTGAAAATAATTTAAAAAAATTTTTGTTAATAATGGTAATAAATAATCTTATATTTATTTTTCTTATAAAAAGAATATTAAATACAGAATCAGAATGTCCAATAATAGAATGCACTGAAAATAAAAGTGAAAATGACACATGTCTAATTTATAATCCAAAAGAAAGTAACAAAGTATTTTTAAAAAATTGTAATGGTGAATATTATTGTCCACTTCAATCAGATGAATTTGAAGAAGGAACATTAAAATGTATAAAAAAAAAATATGAAAAAACAAAAAAATATCCAGAAAATGAATGTGAAGACAACAATGATTGTATTTCTGGTTTTTGTGATGATGAAGAATGTTCTGGAAAGAAAAAATATGATTTTTGTATAGACACAGCAGATTGTTTAAAAAATTTAGCATGTATAAATAATACTTGTCTTGAACTAAGAAAACTAGATGAATATTGTACTGAAGATACTGATTGTGAACCCAATGCTGGATGTCATAAAAATAAATGTACTGAATATTTTAGTTTACCAGATGGTGAAGAAGTTGATCAAAAAACTTTTTTTAATGATGGATTATCATTTTGTGAAAAAGGAGTTGCTTATAAAGGAGTTTGTATGAATTTAAGATTATTAAATCAAAGATCTCCTTGTGATGAAAATCATCCTTGTAATTATACACATAAAATTAATAATTCATATACTGAAATTATTACAATTAAAGAAAATTGTTTATGTGGTTATGATGGTAAAAAATATTGTAGATTAGGAGGTTTAAATATAAATTATACTAATTATATTAAAGGAAAAAGAGAATATATTTATAGTAGTAATGAATGTCATCCTGCAGAACATGGTATTAATGATGCATGTAATTATGAAATTAATCCAGGAACAGAAAATCTTGAAATTTGGGGTTTGTATAATTATAAAATGTTCAATGCTAAAGAATGTATTATAAAAATGGCTTTTCCAAAATATGATTCTTCTCATGATCATAAAGAATTACAAGAAGATAATTGTCCTAGATATACTTGTAATAATTCAGCATTAAATTCTCATATTTGTTTTAATAAAATTGTTCATTATAATGATACAGTTGATATTTATTTACAATATAATAATTCAATAAATGAAAATTTAAAAAATATAGAATGTGTCGCTAAAGGAAGAAATGAAGATATTGCTGATACAAATCAATATAAATTTATTTATAATTATAGAGAAATGAATTATATAGCAGGTGATTATTGTAATGAAACATGTGGAAATAATGAAAAATTAAAATGTGAAAATCATAAATGTGTATTTAAAAATAGAATAAATAAAGATTGTGATAGTCATTATGATTGTGATGTAGGAGAATATTGTGAAATTTTTACAGATCAAGGAAAAAAAAGATGTGAATTATTAAAGGATAAAGATGAAAGTTGTATGTCTACTTTTGAATGTAAAAATAATTTAATATGTCTTAATTTAGTTTGTAAAGATGTTTTATATAAAATTCCTCCTGGACAACCAAGTAATAATGAATATGCATGTAAATATGGGAAAGCAAGTGGTAATGTATGTGTAAAAAAATTTAATGATAGAGAGTTAATAAATAATTATGAAGATTTTGTAAGATGTGATCAACAATGTGTTTATCATTATATTGCAAGTGAAATTTATAGTGATGATTTAATAGATAAAAAATTAACAAAAAAAGATGGTTGTTATTGTGGTTTTAGAAATAATGAAGTTAAATATTGTTCTTTAGATGATAATACTTTTCCTGAATTAGTTGAGAGATATCATAATTTACATATACAATTAATTAATGATATGTGTCATACTAAAAATAGATATAATTGCTCTCATTGGGCTTATGAAAATAAAGAAATTTATGATGAATATATTTCTCTTAAAATATTGTTTGAAAATGGACATTTATTTTATAAAAGCGAAGATTGTGTTGAATATGTTATGAAAAGTTTTTATCTTGTTTTTAATAGATTATTTCTTTTATTTTTTTATTTATTAGTTTTTTAATTAAAGACAATTAATATTTTTAATTTATTTTATTTTTTTAATGTATATGAAAGGAAAAGATAAAAAAGCAAAAGAATATATTAAACAATTATCAACATCACAAAAAGTAAATCATATACTCCCTGAAGATTTCATAAAATCATTAAAGTTAAAAACTTCTTATGATTATTTAAAAAATAACTACAATGACAAAATAGAAAATAATTCAGATGAAGAAATGAATGAATCAGAAGTATATTCAACAATAAATATTGATAATGAATATGAAAAAAATGATATTGATTATGATAATATAAATTCTAAAATTGATGATAGTCAAAGTTTAGGATTGGATTTAAGAATAGGTTCATATATATTTAATAATACAATAAAAATAATAAAAAAATTAGGAGAAGGAAGTCAAGGAGGAGTATATTTAGGTTTAATAGAAGAAAAACAAACATATGTTGCAATTAAATATTATAATATAGTAGGAAGTGAAAGAGTAGATCGTATAGAAAAAGAATATAAATTATTAGAAGAATTAGATAATGAACACATAGTTCAATATATAGAATGTGAAATAGAAAAATCTGAATTGAGTCCAACATGCAAAATAAAAATAATAATGGAATATTTAGAAATGAATTTAATGCAATTTATAAAAAGATACCAAATAGAAAATGAAACAAAATACTTACCAATGTCTTTAGTATCAGATATAACAAGACAAATATTATTAGGATTACAATATTTACATAAAAATAAAATAATCCACAGAGATTTAAAACCAGAAAACATTTTAATGAATTATAATGAGAGAATAGTAAAAATATGTGATTTTGGAATAAGTATTGCTGTAGATTATAGAAAGACACTTTTAATTAGATCAATTGTAGGAACAAAAGCTTATATGGCACCTGAAGTTCTTCTTCAAAAAAAATATGGTTATGATTGTGATATTTGGAGTCTTGGTTGTATTGTTTATACTTTAGTTAGTGGAATGCATCCTTATTATACTAGAGATAAAAATAAACATCCTCCTGAAAATGATATGCAGTTAATTTCTTTTTCTTCTCCTTTGGAATTTGCTGATGATGATATTTTAGATATTTTTTATAAAAAAGAAAATAGAGTTTTACTTGATTTTGTTCAAAAATGCTGGAGAGGAAATAATATTTATAGACCTATTGCTGATGAATTGTTGGAACATAAATTTGTTAATGGATTTTATAAGAAGTGAGAATTTTATTTTAATTGTTTTTTATTTTTTATTATATTTATTTATTTTTGGTTTTTTTTTAAAAGTTTATTTGAAAAAAATTTTTTTTTATAAATATATAAAATTAAGGATTATATATAATTTTACTTTGGTTTTATTATTATTTATGTATTTTTTCCATAAAAAACAATTTTGGAAAAAATATTTTTTTTCTTATGAAAATTGATTAGAAATATCATTATCTAATAAATAATAAGTTGCAGTAGCATAATTAATTTTTTTTTCCTTTAAACAATTTACTAAATATTTCCTATCATAACCAATATTCCTTTCAATTTCTCTAATTAAATCATCTTTAATAACAATTTTCACATTTGAATCAGAACTAGAAGATCTATTTTTTGGTGAATTTAACTTACTTTTCCTTTCAGCAACATATTCATCATTTAATTCAATATTAGGAGAAATTCCTCTTGAAAAAGAATTATTAGGTACATTATCACTATCATCATTATCTAAATTATCATTTTTTGATTTTTGAGTTTTAATAACTCCATTATCAAAATCTTTATTATTATTTAATTCATATTTTAAATTAGCTTGTTGTGCTTTACCTCCAAATTTACAAATATCATTTTCAATACAAATACCTTTTTGAATTAAATAATCATTTGGTAAAGCATATGAATTATAAGGAGCTAAAATTAAACTTTTAGTATTACCAATTAATTTTTTTTCTTCTTCCAAAGTATCTAAATTTTTAATAGTAAAATTCTCAATAATTTCCTCTTTACTACAATTTAAATAATCAACATTATATTTACTTAATAAAACTTTCTCAGCACTAGTAAATAAATTAGCATTAAATCTATTATTAACATTAACACCAAATAACCAAGGATGATTTAAAACTTGATTAACAGTAAATCTTTTCTTAACATCAACTTGTAACATTCCATCAATTAAATCATTAACTTCATCACTAACATTTTCTAATTTATCATATTTTCCACTAATAATACATTTTTTTAATTCATTAATATTATTTCCTTTAAAAGGTTGAATTCCACCTAACATATAATAAAGTGAAACTCCAGCAGACCAAACATCACAACCAAATCCTTCATAACCATTATTTTTAAAAATTTCAGGAGCAATATATGCAGGAGTACCACAATGTTCATGCATAATATCTCCAGGTAATATTTCTCTACTTACACCAAAGTCACATATTTTTATTGTATTTGATAAATCTATTAAAATATTATCTAATTTTATATCTCTGTGTACAATGTTTTTACTATGAATATATTTTAATCCTTCCATTAATTGCTTGAATATTATTTTCGATGTTGATTCTGAAAGTTTACTTCTTTTACGTATGAAATTAAGTAAGTCACCACATATGTATTCCAATATTATTAAAATGTGTTTTTCAGTTTTAAATGAGTCTAAAATTCTATTTTATTTTATTTTTTTTTAAATTTTTTTTTTTGGTTAAATAATATATTTTACTTTGATACAAAAGGATGATGAAGTTTACTTAGAATTGATATTTCATGTTGTACTTTTTTCCTATCATGTTCTCGTTTTAATTTTTTTTTATTGAAGGATTTTATTGCTACTAAATGACCAGAACAAATATGAAGTGCTAAATTTACTTTTCCAAAAGCACCTTTTCCTAATCTTCTTCCATATTTATAAAAATCTAATTTTGTTCCTGGATATTTACCATTTGTATAATGAACTAAATAAAATTTTTTTTTATATTAAAATTTTATACTTACATTGTTTTATATAATTTGATATTTTTTCCATTTCTTTTCTATAATATGCTGGTTCTCTTATTGTTGATTGAAGTGATTGTGTTTCTGCAATTTGATTATTTTCTTTATCTAATAATATATTATTTACTTCTTTTCTTGAAATGTTGTATGAATGTTCTTTTTTGTGATTACTTATGTTTAAGTTAAGTAAATTTGTTTGTTTTTCTCTTTTTAAAATATCGAAGTTTATATTTTTTATACTTTGAATTGAAGATTTTTTTATATTATTTTGATAACCTAATTCAAGACTTCTTTTTACTAAATTATTTTTTAAAGGATTTTTTTTTGTCTTTTGGATTTTACTTGTTGGTGATTGACAAGCAGTATATGGAATATTTTTTTTAATAAAATTATTTTTTGATATATCAAGTGGTTTTGAATGAGTTATTATATTATTTGAATAATCTTCAATTCTACTACTTGATTTTGAATTTTGTTTTGAATGAACTGTTGTTAATAATTTTGTATTTTTAAATTTATTTTGAAATTTCATTTGTAAATAATCTTTATCACTCTCATCTTTTTTTTTACTTGAAATATTACTTAATGAAGAAGTATTTTTAGTTGAATTATTATTTTTTAAATTTGAATTAATATATTCAATATATTTAATATCATTTACATTAATGTATTTTTTAGAATTAGCAATAAAATGACCTGGTTTAATTAATTTACTATTATTTGTATTATTACTATATAATATTATTTTATTAATTGGAATTTCAGATAATCCTTTAACATGGAAAATATTTCCAGAAAGATTATGATTATTATTATTATTATGATGATTATTAATTGATTGGTTTTTATTTTTAACAAAATTTAATGATGAATTACCTAAACTATTATGATGATCATTTTTATTTTTTGATGAAGATAATATATAATTATTAATTTCAATTGATTTTGCAATTGCACCTGAATTATTTTGATTACTATAATTTTTACTAGTATTATCACTATGTTCATCAAAGTGATTATGATGATAATGTAAATTATCATTTTTTCTTTTTTTTTCTGTGGAATTTTTTCTTGAATTATTCTTAGTTTGATATGCAGTTTTACTTAATTTTTTATATTCAATTTTAGTTGGTTCATAAGGATTATAAATATTAATATTTGAATTTTTTGTAGATATTTTTTTACTATTACCATATTTAATTATCATTTGTGGATTTGCTTTCTTTGTTAAATTAGTATATAAATAACCTTTAATTAAATTATTTTTTTTAGGTTTACTTTTTGATTTAGAAGTATTTGCACTTTTAATATTATGTTGATGACTATAATTTCCTTGATTTGAAATTACTGCTTGAATAAAAGAATATTTATTTACTCTATTCATATCACCACTTATACTTGAATTTTTTTCTTTTAGTAAATTATTATTTTCTCTTGGACTTATTTGTTTATTTTTTTTTGAATTTTTACTCGATGCTCTTATTTCATCTTCTTCTAAACTACTATTACTTTTTTTTATATTTTTACTATTATTATTTGTTCTATTATAATTATAAGTACTTTTTGAATTATTTATCATTTGATTTGTTTTTAATGATGTTTCTAAGCGGATTTTATTATTTGAATGACTATTAAAATAGTTTGAATGAGTTAATTGTGAAGTTTGATGTTTTGAATAAATTTTTTTCATTTTTTTCATAAAGATATTATCAAAATTATTATTATCCTTCAATATATCTTTTATCTTTGAATTTAATATATCATCTTGATGTGACATATTTAATTATGAATTTAAATTAATATAAATAAATGAAAAATATAAAAAATTTAAATAGTATATGTTAATAATAAAAATATATTAAAAATAAATGTTAAATGCTGGAATATGTAATATTAATTGCACAAATTGTCATGAATCTCAACAAGTAGAAAATGATTTTAAAAATCCAAATAAAATAAATTACCAAATTAAACCAATAAAAAATCTAAAAAATGAAAATCCAAAATATGAAGAAGTAAAATTTATAGATATAATTCATGGAAATAAAATTAAATATCCATGGTTGGAGGTAAAATTTTATAAATATAAAAAAGATCCAAAAATAAATAATTACATAATAATATGTCATTTAAAAAATAAAAACAAACCAAAAAGTCAAAATCAAAAATCAATTTTATTTTGTCATAATAACAACACAACATTAGGAGATATATATCCATTTTTATGTGATTTATGTACTCAATTACGTTGTGATGTTATTAGTTTTGATTATTCAGGTTATGGTCTCAGTAATGGAATTACAAATATAGAAAATTGTTTTATTGATACTTATTCAGTTTTTCATTTTTCAAAAAAATATTTGGATTTATCAAACAATAATTTTGTTATTTTTGCTTTTGGCTTAGGTGGAATTCCAGCACTTAAATTATGTTCAGTTTATAATTTAGATAATCAAAATATAAAAGGTTTAATTTTATATTCTCCTATTTTAGAAAAGTATTATTTAGATATGTGTAATATTGTAAATATTAATTGTCCCTTATTAGCAATGCATGGGAGAATTGATAATGTTTCTAATTATGAAAAAACTTTTTCTTTAGCTAAGTTTTTTTCAAAAAGAATTGAATGGTATCCTAAAAGTTGTAGGTATGATGAATTACATATTAAAAAGAGATTTAAGTTTTATAAAAATATTAATATTTTTTTTAAGTGTATTGATAGTGATATATCTAATATTAATAATTTTGATATTTGTTTAAAACAAAATAAAAAAAATAAAAAAGTTTCTTTTAAAGAAAATAATAATATTGATAATTCTCAACAAAGAAATAGTAATTCGAAAATTGTTGTAGTTTCTGAAGTAAATACTTCCACATCAACTAATGAGATACAATCTCATCCTGATATTATCAATCAAAAAATTATAAATATAAAAAATTTCGATAGAAGAACAGTTATATCAAGAGGTTATTTTGATTCTGAAGTTAGAGAAAGCAATTTAAATAATGATAATATTGATTAAAAACTATATTATATTAAAAATAATAATAATATTTTCTTTGTAAAATTTTATGAATAAAAATTTTATGATTATTATTATTAGGAAAAATATAAAATTATATAAGAATAAATCTGTTATCATTAAAAATTTAATATTTATAAATAAACTATATAATACAATTACTAAATTTATTTTATATAGATATATAATTTATAATAATTATTTATAAAGTTTATTTGATTTAACCTTATTATATATATTTAATGCAATTTTATTTTTTTGTTTGTTTAAATTGAGAAGAAATTTCTTTTTTTATATTTTTTAAACACTTAGAAATTTCATTTTTAAAAATATCTTTTAAATTTTCTCCTCTTTCTTTATAAGTAGATAAAGCATAATCTTTTTTATAATAAAATTCTTTTTCAATTTTACTAAGTTCTTCATTTTTATCTTTTAAAACAGAATTATAAATAATATTATTAATATTTTCTTTATTTGATTCATCAACATAACCTTTTAATTTAAATAATTCATTATCATATTTTTTATTAATATCATTTATTTTTCTGATTTTTTCACTGTAAATTTCATCTAAAGCAGAAATATAATCTGTTTGAGCATTTGAAATTTCATATACATTTTCATTAGATAAAAATTCTTTAATTGGAGTAAAAGTAATTTTTTTATAATATTCATTTTCAACATTAGAATTTTTTCTATTTAATTTAGGTGATTTATTATCTTTATGATTTGATTTATCATCTTTATTATTAAGAAGATTAGTAAATTTTTTAGAAATCATTGGCTTACTATTTGAGTTTTTTAATATTTTATTTGTATTTTTTGGAATTATTTTCTTTTTTTTTTCACTTTTATTTGTTTGATTTATTAAATTTTCATATATAACAATACTTTCCTCATCTTGAATAAAATTTGGATTGTCTACATCAATTGAGATTTTAGACAAATTTACCAAATCAAGATTATTACTCATTAAATTTATTTAATAGACAAATTATTAATATAATTTTAATATTATATTAAATTTAATTATAATTCTTAATTTTATATTAAAAAAATTAATGAAAGGAAGAACAATAAATAAAACTAAATTAACAAAACAATTAAAAAAAAATGATATAATAAAAGGAAGAAATGAATCAAAACCAAAAACTCAATTGAATAGCTTAAGAATTTCAGATAATACAAAATCACTTTTAGAATTTAATTTAAATGAGCCTAATTCATTTAAAAAATTAGTTAGATATGATACTGATTTAGGAATTTATAGTAAATTTTATGGAAATAGATTAAAAGAAGAAAAAAAATTTGAAAATTTACTTAAAACTTTAAATAAAACTGTATATTCTGATTTAAAAAATAAAAAAAAAATACAATTAGAAGAATTGGATAAACAAAATAAAATCGTTAATGATTTAGAAAAGTCAATTAAACAAAATAAAGATTCTTTAAACAATATTAATAATAATAATTCTTTAACTTATAAAAAGAATAACTCTTTAATATATGAAAATATTAGTTTAAAAAAAATGAATAATCATAATAATAAAGAAATAAATTCAACAAAAAACCTAATTGAAAAAATGAATAAACAAATTGATTCTTTTGATAAAAATACAAGAGCAAGTAATTTAGAAAAAGTAAAAATTCAAAAAGAACTTGAATTAAATAATAAAGATATAAAAGAAATAAGTAAACAAATAAGTGTTTTATTAATTGATATAAAAAGTACAAAAAGTGCAATTTTTGATTATAACGTAAAAATTGGAAAGTTAAGAAAAGAATTAAATAGAAATTTAGGTATAGGGGATAATTTAAGTAGTGAAGTTCAATATTTAATAAATCGATTTGGTAAAAAATAATATTTTTTTTTTAATATTTAATAAAAAATTTTTTCATTCTCTTTTTGTATTTTAATATTTAATTGCCTTTTAAAAATAAATAAAAATGCAAATGCGTGATTTAATAACTCCAAAAAATAAAATAAATATATCTACAAATCAAAAAATTCTTCCTGCAAATATTGTAAATAAAAATACTATGTTAATAAGACCAATAATAGAAATAAATAATAAAAATAAAAAAGAAAAAAATTCATTATTTGATTCAATAAATAATATTAATGAAAAATCGGATAAAAAAAACAATTATTTCGAAACTTTAAAAGATCAAATTTTCAGTCCAGGTGGTTTTGAACTTTCAAAAACAGAATCAAAAAATCAAAAAATATTTTCAGAACTAAGTAATAAATTAAATATTATGAAAAATAACATAAATATAAATCCATTTCAATCAGATATAAAAAAATTAACTAATAATAATAACTCTCAATTAAAATATTTACCAGAAAAATCATATGTATTATCAAAAAGAAAAACATTATTTTTAGATTTAGATGAAACTTTAGTCCATTCAAATTTTAAAACTTTTTATTCAAAAGAAGATATAGTTTTTGATATGTTATATGATGGAAAAAAACATACTATTTATGTTTTAAAAAGGCCTTATGTAGATGAATTTTTAGATAAAATGTCAACTTTATTTGAATTAGTTATTTTTACTGCTTCAATTTCAGATTATGCAAATCCATTATTAAATAAATTAGATCCAAATAGAAGAATATCATATCGTTTATTTAGAGAACATTGTACTTCTTCTGGGAATTTATTTATAAAAGATTTAAGGAAAGTTGGAAGAAATTTAAAAGATGTTATTATTATTGATAATAATCCAATTTCTTATTTATATAATAAAGATAATGGAATTCCTATTTCAACTTGGCATTCATTTCAAAATGATAAAGAATTAATTAAATTAATTCCTTTACTTGAATTGTTATCTAAATGTGATGATGTTAGAACTATTATTAAAAAAGTTGTTAATGGAAATTATGTTAATTATCATGAAGTTAATAAATTATTAAATCCTACAATAAAAGAAAATAATAATGAAAAAAATAATCATAAAAAAAACAAAGAAAATGTTAAAGAAAATAAAGATTTTTTTTCTTTTAATTCAACATTAAAATCAAATAGATTGGATAAACCAATGAATAATTATTATAATAACAATAATGATAATTTATTAAAATTAAATCATAGATTTACAAATTATTATTTTGATCCTAACGAAAAAAATTCAGTTAGGGAAAATTTAAATGAATTAGAACCTAGAAAATCAAATAATTTATTTGATGATAAAGTTTATTTAGAAAAATATAATACATTTTATAATCCAAAAACAGCATCAATTATGGAAAAAAAATTTGGAGAAACTTTTACAAACTCAATTTTTGATAAAAATAAAAATGAAGATAATAATTTTCATTCAAATGGTTATATAACTTCGTCTTCTAAAAGTTTAAGTGTTAAAAAAATTAACAGTAAAAATTTTTTTAATAAATTAATAGAAATTAAAGACAAAAATAATGAAGATAATGAAAAATTAGAATTTTTTCATATTGGAAGTACTAATTTAATTAATAAAGATTTTGATTTAAATTCAATGACTTTGCCTTCAAGGTCAGTTGAAAAAAATAATTTTTTTTCTTTTAATAAATCTAAATTTTATGACTCCAAAGTTAATCATTTTAACTCTAAAATTTCATCTATTAATTTACAAGAAAGAAATGAAAATAAATTAAATATGGAAAGAAATAAAACTTTTGATAGTTTATCATTTCTTTCTTTCAATAATAATAAAACAAATAGAAATAATTCAGGTTTATTTAATAATGGATTTAAAAGTATAAATGGAAATTATACTCTTAAATCAAATTTTTTCAACTGAAAATATTTTATTATTTAAAAACAAATTTTATATATTATAACTTAATAATTAAAATATAAAAAAATTTTTAACGATAAATGAAAATTCGAAATAATAAAACAAAAAATATTTTATTTCGATATGTTCAAAATCCATTTTATCAAAATCAACAAAATACACGTTTTAATCCTAATATAAGTCAAATATCAAATAATTTAAATACTAGTGGAACAAATGATACAATTAAAATTTTAAATATATTAAAAAATGAAAATGAGAATAATAATATTCAAAATGATAATGAAAACAAATTAGAATCTATAAGAGAATATACATTTGAAGATATTAAAGGAATTTGTTTAAAAGTTTTTATGTATTTTGCTAAGCCTAAAAATGGGCAATTTTATTTATCATATCAAAGTTTATTTAAAATATTGAAAAATTGTGGAATTATAGATGAAAAAAATGTTAAGACTAAAGATGTTGAAATTATTGTACAAAGAATAAATAAAGGAATAAAAAATTATACTTCAGAAAATTTTTTGGATTTATTAACTAAAATTTGTATGTGTATAAATAAAAATTTTTATGATGATAAAAAAGGAACATTTAGTAATTTTATTAGAACATTCCTTGAACCTTATTGTTTGGAAATGGATAAAATTTCAGAAATTGAAATTACTCAAAAAACAAAAAATAATGATTTAACAGAAAGTAAAAATTCATTAAATTCAAATTTAGAAAATAATAATAGAATTAAATTAAATATACCATTAAACTTTAAAAAATTTATTGAAAATTATTCATTTGATCAACTTTCTTTTTTAATCTTGTCATCAATTTTAGAAGGTTTAAAACAAATTTATAAATATTATTTTATATATGAAATAAATAATTATATTGATTTAAAGAAAATAGAAAAAAATTCTTTTAAAAATTATTTAACTTTTTGTAGAGAATTTCAAATATTTCCTTATTTAATTAATAAAAATTTATTAGAATTATATTGGTCAATTGTTATTTCAAATTCACTAGAAACTTTAATTAACAATCCAAATATTTCATTAGATAAGTTTAATCAAAATTCATATAATATAGGGACAATTTATACTTTTCCAAAATTTGTTTTATTATTTTCTCATATAGCTTCTTTTTATTTTTATACAATTGAAATTTCAAAAAGTGAAAAATTGTTATATTTAATTGAAAAAATTTATCATAGTAAAGGTTATGTTAACTTTAATAAAAACATTTGTTCAACTTACAATAAAAAATTTTGTATTGTTCCTCCTAAAGATGTTATTGAATTAATTAATAAAAAGTTACTTGAAGATGATAATAAAAACTTACATTTTAATATAGGAAATTTCGTTAGTATTCAATCATTTTTAGGATTAAATAATGAAAATTATATGAAATTAAGAAAATATTTAGAAAAGTTAAAATATATATTTAATGTATATTCTCAATTAGTTGATAAATTTCAATATGTAAAATTAAGTTTTTCAAATTACCAAAAATTATTATATGATGGAGGATTACTTAGAATTAAAAAAACATTAAATTTAAAAAATTCAACTATATTAACTCAAAGACAAAATAATTTTATTTCATATTCATTAATTAAAAATAAAAATAATCTAGATGAAAATTATAAATTAAATAAATCAAATTCTCAACCAAATATACTAAAAAATAATTCATTGTTAAACATTTCTCAAGGAAGTTATTTAGATTCTCCAATATATAATGATGTAAAAAAAGATAAATTAAATTTAGTTGATATAAATATAATTTGTTCTACAATTTCAGGTTATATAAATTGTAATTTAGAAAATAGTGAAAATAAAAAGAATAATAACTGGATTTCTAATTTCAACTTGAATAATTCATCAATATTAAATTTATCAACAAGTAGAAATAATAATATTTATAAATTTGATTTTTATCTTTTCCTCAAAAGCCTTCCTTTAATATCATTAAGACTATATCCAAATGAAAAAAATGATATAAATGAATCAATGTCATATTTTTTAGATGAAAAAATGAATGATTTTATAGAAAAATTATCAGGTGTTTTAAATATATATAGTTTAGTTCCTGAAGTAATAAAGTTAATAAATATATTTTCAACAAATGAAAAAATACAAGAATTAATAAAAGATATTACACCATTAATTAAGAGTCATTTTTTAAATTATGCTGATAAAAAAACTAATTTAATAAATTTTGATAATTTTTCATCTTTTTTTAAAGACTTTGATATTTATCCTCATTGGTTAAGTTTATCAAATTTGAGAGAAATATTTTTTGCAGGTTGTTCAAAAGGACAATATAAAAAAGAGGAATTAATTGATTATAAAATATTTATTCAATGTTTTGTAGTAATTGGTATTTCAATAAATTCAGGAGATGATTTTGATTGGATTGATAAAGTTTTATTTATGATTGACAAAATGTTTGTTGAAGGTGGTGAAAAATCTGTATCAAAATCAGGGAAACTTTTTACTTCAAAATATGATTATAATTTCCATGAAAAAATTTTAATGAAAAAATATCCTTCTTATTATAAAAGAAAATATAATAATTGTGATTATAGATATGATAACCAATATTTTTATGAAAACAATTATTATGATGACCAAACCAAAATTAATGAAATGAATTCAATAAAAGATAGAAAAAATATAAAATTTAATGATATCTTCTTAAAGTAAATTAATTATATAAATATAATTAAAAAATATAAATGTCAAAAAAAATATTTTTTTAACCTATTAATATTTTTATTTAATAATTTTATAAAAAAACTTAAAATGAGTTCTCAACAACCAAAAACAAGACATAAAATTTCTAAAAGAGAAACAGGAATATTAAGAAGATTATTTCAATTAAATAGTGTTGCATATCAAAGATCATCACAAACAGAAAAGTCAAAACAAAATGAAATCAAAAATAATATTCCATCACATTCTCAAATAGAAACTCCAGAAAATAATATTTCCTTAATTAAAAAACCTGAAAAAGTAGAAGAAAAAACATTAGATTTCAAAACTTATAAAAATAAAACAATATCCCCTCTTTTAAGATTAGGTTGTCGATTCATTAATAATGAATTACAATTATCATTTATTGACAAAATAATATCAATAGTAAAAATACAATCAGTATTTAGAAGTTACATGTTTAAAAAACATTTTACGATTCAAGTAGAAGAAGAAATAGAAAAAAAAGGAATTGATGAAATAATTTTACTTCAAAGTCTAATAAGACAATATTTAGTAGGTATTAAAATAAGAAAAAATTACTTAAGAGATAACATTGAATTTGAAAGAGATATTTGTGCAGATAAAATTCAAAATTTATTTAAATTATTATATGATAAAAATCAAATTGGAATGATAGCTTTAAAAGAAAATATAATAAAAAGTAGAGAAAATGCAGCAAAAAAAATCCAACATACATTTAAAGGTTATCAATTTTATTCTAATTTTCAAAAATTAAGAAAACAAATGAAAGAATCATATTTTATAACATATCCATTTTATGCTAAAAAAGTAGAATTAAGAGTATTTTTACCAGGATCATCAACATCAATTAATATAGGTTTATTTAACAATTCATTTAAACAATTTCCATTTGTTTATAATGATTTTTTAGGAATGTTTATTTTATCAATTCAACCAAATACTTTTCCAAGTGGACAATATAGATGTCAATTTATAATTGATGGTTTTGCTTCTTGTGATGGGAGATTTCCTAATGTTGAATTTGAAGATGGTAATTTGTATAATATGGTTAATTTTTATATTTTAAAAAAAACTATTCCTGATAATTATAATGATTTTGGAAATTCACAAGAACCACCTGATATGAGTAGTGTTGATAGTAAAAAAAGTGAAGAATTTCTTGAAAAATTGCAAAATTTAAGAGAAAATGGGAAACAGGGATATGATTTAGAAGCTGAATTATATGGAAGGAAACCTCAGGATAGAATGGAGGAAATGAGAAAACTTTCTTTTAGTAATTTTCATATTGATTATTGAACTTTTTTTTTAAGGATTTTTATTATTTTGAAATATATAAATTTTAAATGAGTTGGTTTTAATTTTTGTATTAATCATTAAAGAATATTTTAAATTTTATTTAATTTTAGGTATTATTAAATATAATCTAAAAATGAATTTGAGTTTATTTAATTATTTAATTTGTTTTAAATAATATTAATTTTAACCTTATTTATAAAAAATATTTATATATAAAAAATACATTT
>JAEEGK010013020.1_pt1 | contig 18809 bp, 12 predicted proteins | sample 8958771 | NCBI WGS metagenome assembly JAEEGK01 (sample SAMN16246547, study PRJNA631951) | gut metagenome | biome: gut microbiome; feature: rumen; material: SC-attached | host: Bos | place: Iran: Karaj | collected 2018-10
AAGCACGGCTTCCGTGAGAGAATGGCCACAAATAACGGTCGTCGAGTTCTGGCTGCTCGTCGTGCCAAGGGCCGCAAGAAGTTGACAGTTTCTGACGAGAATCACGGAAAGTAATTCGCAAGGAACTTAGAAAATGAGTTAAAATAGAAAGAAGTAGAGCGAAATCTTTGCTTCTTTCTGTTTTTTATATAATTTGGCTTCGCCGAAAGTACTAACATTCGGAAAAACTCAAATAAAATTTGGTTTTTCTCTCATTTATTCGTACCTTTGCGCCGAAATAGAAAAGATAAGATGAAAGCAAAGGAATTCTTCGGTAAGTTCTGCAGCAAGTTCCTCATCCTGAACTTGATAGCTATGCTGTTGGTTTTATTCTTGCTGTTGGTAGGTGTAAACTATGGACTCGACTGGTACACCCATCATGGCGAGAGCATCAAAGTTCCTAACCTTGAGGGTGTTAAAATAACAAAGGCTCGCGAGATGATTGAGGAAGCCGGACTGGTGATTGTAGTAACTGATAGTGGTTACAACAAGCGCTTGCCTGCCGACTGTGTTCTTACTCAGAGTCCCGATGCCGGTCTTACGGTTAAGGCCGGTCATGTTATTTATGTAACTATCAATTCATCTTCATCACCATCAGTGGCTATTCCCGATGTTGTCGATAACTGCAGCTATCGTGAGGCTGAGGCCAAGTTGGTTTCTCTCGGATTCAAGGTTCTGCCGCCACAGTATGTTACTGGCGAGAAGGATTGGGTTTATGGAGTTGCGGTCAATGGTCGTAGGGTTTCTTCTGGCGAACGCGTATCTATTGAACAACCTCTTACACTGCTCATCGGTAGTGGACAGTATGGTATGGATGATGTTAGCGTTGTTGAACCCGAAATGGAGATGCCAGAAGGTGGTGGCGACGATGTGGATGAATTTGTAGAGGTAAAAGAGCAAGAATGATTGACGAAACAAACGATTTCGAAGAACAGGAGCAAGAGCAGGAAGACTTGCTATACGAACACTTCCGTATGGAGGTGGATAAGGGGCAGGTGCCTGTACGTATCGACAAGTATCTTGTCGAACATCAGCAGCATTCCAGTCGCAACCGTATTCAGAAGGCAGCCGATGCTGGCTTTATCCATGTAAACGACAAACCCGTAAAGAGTAACTATAAGGTACGTCCGGGCGATGTTATCACACTGATGCTCGATCGTCCGCATTACGATACTTCGATTGAGGCAGAGGATATACCGCTGAATGTGGTGTACGAAGACGATGACCTGATGGTCATCAATAAGCCCGCAGGTATGGTGGTGCATCCTGGCTGTGGCAACTTTACCGGAACATTGGTCAATGCCATAGCATGGCATCTTAAGGACTTGGCCAGCTACGATCCCAACGATCCGGAAGTAGGATTGGTACATCGTATCGACAAGGACACCAGTGGACTGCTGGTTGTTGCAAAGACTCCCGATGCTAAGACCTCATTGGGAAAACAGTTTTTCAATAAGACCACACATCGCAGTTATAATGCTCTGGTGTGGGGAAACTTTGTCGAAGACGAGGGTAGGATAGAGGGCAACATAGGTCGCGACCCTAAGGACCGCCTACGTATGGAGGTGTTCCCACCCGAATCTGAGATAGGCAAGCCTGCAGTAACCCATTATAAGGTATTGGAGCGTTATGGCTATGTAACTCTGGTGGAGTGTATACTTGAGACAGGTCGCACACATCAGATTCGTGCTCACATGAAGCATATCGGACATCCCCTGTTTGCCGATGAGCGCTATGGCGGTACCGAATTGTTGCGAGGTGAGCGCACAGCCAGCTACAAGGCTTACATACAGAACTGTTTCAAACTATGTCCACGACAGGTGCTGCATGCCAAGACACTGGGATTTGTTCATCCCACCACCGGCAAGCAGATGGACTTTACATCAGAGTGGCCTGACGACATGACGGCTCTGATTGACAAATGGAGAAATTATATAAAGTTTAAAGATACAGAATAATACGCGATGAAAAATTTGAAGAGAACGATTGCCATCGTATGTGGTGGCGACTCATCAGAACACGACGTTTCTCTGCGCTCGGCACAGGGACTTTACTCCTTCTTCGATAAGGAGCGCTACAATGTTTATATTGTTGACATCAAGGGACAGGACTGGCACGTGGAATTGCCTGACGGAACAACAGCTAAGATTGATCGCAACGATTTCTCGTTCATGGAAAACGGCGAAGCCAAGGTCTTTGATTACGCTTATATCACCATACATGGCACTCCTGGCGAAAACGGACTGTTGCAGGGCTACTTCGACCTTATCGGTCTGCCTTACAGCACTAGTGGTGTTTTGGTCGAGGCTATGACTTTCGATAAGTTTGTGCTCAATCAGTATCTGCGTGGATACGGTGTGAAGGTTGCCGACTCGTTGCTTATCCGCAAGGGATATGAAGAGCTGGTAAGCGACGATGAGATCGAAGAGCGTATTGGTATGCCTTGTTTTGTTAAACCTGCTGCCGATGGCTCATCATTCGGTGTGTCGAAAGTTAAGAACAAGGATATGCTTGCTCCAGCCATTCGTAAGGCCATGCTCGAGAGTTCTGAGATTATGGTAGAGAGCTTCCTCGAGGGTACCGAGATATCTATTGGCGTTTATAAGACCAGGGAGAAGACCGTGGTTCTGCCAGCCACCGAGGTTGTTACCACCAACGAGTTCTTCGACTACGATGCCAAGTACAACGGTCAGGTACAGGAGATTACTCCAGCCCGTCTGCCCGAGGATGTGACAGAGCGTGTTCGTCAGATTACATCACACATCTACGATATCCTGCACTGCAATGGTATCATTCGCATCGACTATATCATCTCTAAGGAGGGTAACATCTCTATGCTCGAGGTCAATACCACTCCTGGAATGACAGCCACCAGCTTTATACCTCAGCAGGTGCGTGCTGTTGGTTTGTCGATGACAGATGTGCTTACAGAGATTGTTGAGAATCAGTTTGATTAATATATGAGAGAAGAGTTCGACGAGATCCGACCTTACGAGGCGGGTGAGATGAAGCAGGCGTTCGACGACTTGCTGAACGACAGACAGTTTCAGATGATACTGAAGGGCTTTGCCCCTTGGTTGCCCAAATCGGTGCGTAATGGCTTGCTGCGCCTGGCTTTCACTGGCATCAAAACACCGCTCGATTTTCAGAAGCGTTTCATGAAGCCGGTGGTTAAGTTTATCATGCGCAAGCATACCGACGGTTGCTCGTTCCTGGATTCTTCGATTGCTTCATATGATAAGAGTCAGCGATACACATTCGTGTCGAATCACCGCGATATCGTGCTCGATTCGGCATTTCTCGATGTGTTGCTGGTTGAGGCAGGTTATCCCACTACCGTCGAGATAGGTATTGGTGATAATCTGCTTATATATCCTTGGATTAAGCGACTGGTCCGTATGAACAAGGCCTTTACTGTTCGTCGTGGTCTTTCACTTCGCGAGACGTTGGCCGCTTCCCAGTTGATGAGTCGCTATATCCACTATGCTGTTACCCAGAAAAAAGAAAATATCTGGATAGCCCAGCGCGAGGGACGTGCCAAGGACTCAAGCGACCACACCCAGGATGCTGTGCTCAAGATGCTGGCTATGGGTGGCGACCTCAAGGAACTTAATATCGTTCCCCTCACTATCAGTTACGAGTTCGACCCTTGTGATTATCTTAAGGCACAGGAGTTCCAACAGAAACGTGACAATCCTGCGTTCAAAAAGTCGCGCCAGGACGATCTCGACAATATGAAGACTGGCATCTTCGGCTATAAAGGTCGTGTGGTATATCGCCCTGCGGCACCTATCAATACTTGGATTGACGAACTCTCTGAGTTGCCCAAGACAGAGTGGTTTAAGGCATTGGCCGAGCGTATGGACCGCGAGATACATCGTGGCTACGAACTCTATCCATGCAACTACATAGCCCTCGACGAACTTAATGGTGATAATGCCAATGCTGCTCATTATACCGATGCCGACAAGCAGCGCTTTGAGCAGTACCTGGCTGGCCAGATGGCCAAGATACAGCTGCCAAATAAGGACGAGTCATTCCTGCGTGAGCGTATGCTAACGATGTATGCCAACCCAGTACGAAACCTAATGTCTGCCCAATGAGAAAGTCGCTTTACATAGTATCCTCCTTACTCTTTTCTCTCTCCTCTTTCGTCATTTCCTCTTGCACTAAGGATGCCTACGAGAAGGGAGAGGGCGAATACTCCTTGGTGCGTGGCGACTTTGCTGAGGCTGTTGTTAACAGTTCCAAGCAGGTAACTAAGATTGTTACCGACGATGGTGATGAGTTGTTTTTAACATCCCCTTATACCGCTAAATGGGTAGCCAAGGCCGATACCACTTATCGCTGTATGTTATATTATAATAAGGTGGATGGTAAGGCCGATGTAGTCTCAATGGGACAGGTACCATGTGTAGGAGTATATCCATTGTCTCAATTCGACAAAGAGTTTAAGACAGACCCTGTTAAGTTTGAGAGTACCTGGATGAGTAAGACCGGACGCTATCTTAATCTGAGCATTCAGGTTAAGACCGGAACTGCAGATGATACTGCAGCCGTTCAGAGCCTGGCTGTCGTCAGCGATACTCTGATAACACACCCTGATGGCAAGCAGATTCGTAGTCTCATCCTGCATCACGACCAGGGCAACGTGCCCCAGTATTATTCTACTCAGGTCTACTTCAGTATACCTACAGACAGAATTGATGCCGATTCGGTTAGAATCAGCATCAACTCATACGACGGCGAAGTGGTGGCTAAGCGCCGTTGTCGTTAATTTGCTTTATATTCCTTGTTCACTACTGCGTTCCAGTCTATCTGATCGGTGCGCTGTGCTAGTGGTGCATGTGGTATCACACTGCCATCCTTAACCAGTATTATACATGGAATCTTACCGGCTTCGATGGTCTGATATCCACCCTCGTATACCTTGCCTGTCTGGTAGTCAATCCACTTGCCTTTGGGCAGATATACGTTGCGGCTGTTGCCACTCTCAAGCAGGGGTGCCACCAGCATCTTCGAACCGAACATATACTCATCCTCCACATACCATGCGCCCTGGTCGTGTGGGAACTCTACCAACAGTGCACGAACCATTGGCAGTCCCAGTTTTGAGCACTCCTTGGCCTGCTCCCATACGTATGGCATCAACTTGTATTTCATCTCGGCGCATTCGCGGAATGCATCGGTAAACGACTCTGAGATGAGCCATGGCTCTGTTGGAGGGGCTCCGTGGGCACGCGTGTGACTGCTCAGGAATCCGAATGGCAACCAGCGTCGGTAGATATCCTCGGGCGATGCAGTGACAAATCCGCCCATATCATGACTCCAGAATGAGAATCCGCTGAGACCGAAACTCAGTCCACCTCGCAGGTCGCCCAGCATACCAGTGTTTGTGGTAGCGGCATCTCCACCCCAGTGCAGTGCGTAGCGCTGACTGCCAGCCCATGCACTGCGGGCCCAGATGATACCCTCGCCTGGATGATTGCGCTCAACAACCTCCCACAAGGCTTTGTTGTATCGCAGCGGATAGAGGTTGTGCTCGTACAATCCGCCTTTGCCGCTATGGTAGAATCCGTTGTAAGGCGCAGCCTCGCCGAAGTCGCACTTGATGGTCGACACACCTTGCTTCATCAGCCCATCTATCTTTTGCTGATACCAAGCTACGGTCTCGGGATTAGAGAAGTCAAGTATTGCATCCTCTACAGGCATGCCGCCAGTAGCGTTCTTTACGTGCATACCTTTCTCAATAATCTCGCTGAAGAAACGGTTCTTCGGTGTGAAGTATGGCAACTGCCACAGGCAAGTGTGGAATCCGTCTTTAGCCAGTTGCTTCAACATCTTCACTGGATTTTCAAATCTGTCCTTGGCAAACTGATAGTCGCACTGCCAGTCGGTGCCAAACCATCCCGTGTCAAAGTGGATTACATCGGCAGGTATGCGGTGCTCTCTCAGTTGGCGGGCTATCTCCAGTCCCTCCTTCTGCGAGAAGTAGGTTATGCGACTCATCCATGTACCAAAGCTCCACAGTGGGGGCAGTGGCGACTTGCCTGTAATCTCTGTGTATTCATACAGTATGTCCTTTGGCTCGCCGAAGAATACAAAGAAGTCCATCTGCTCGTCGGCCATAAAAAGTCGGTCGGCTCCGATGTATGATGCACCGAAGTCGCAGGTAACAGGTGCCGAGGTATGCATAAAGATGCCGTAGCCGCGGTTTGAGAAGAAGAATGGCACGGGCTTATATTGTCCGTCGGTCTCAGGTCCCTGTGGGTCGGTCACACTCAGATGCACCTTCTGTCCCACCTTATTAAGAGATGTGAATGATTCTCCGCAACCATATATACGCTCGCCTGGTGCCAGAGTCAGCACGGGGTTGATGCTGCGCGAGTTGTCGCTACCGCGCTTGATAAACGAGAATGGCTGCAGCTTGACCTGCGATGAGTCGTTGTCGATGATGTGTCGTGTCTGTGTCAGCACCTTGCCCTTGGCATCCTTAATCACCAGTCGCCATGGATACTTCTTTATCTCAATGGTTCCGTAAGCAGAACTATATGTTATGGCATCTGCTGATTGATAGGTGTTCCATATCTGTCCTTTGCCTTTGGCCTTGAATCCGTCACAGAACATCACATCCTCCTGATCATTGTTCTTGGGCTCTACAGGAGTTGTCAGCATGCGTATGCGTGCTGTTCTTGGTGTTATAAACTCAATCTTGATTTTCAGGTTCGGATCGTTGTCGTATGCCGCATCGGGGAAATCCAACTGTTGCATACGTACAGGCCAGTAACCGTTCAGGTTGAACGCCTGTCGTGGACTCATCCTGTATCGCTTCCATTGTACCAGTCCCTCGCCCTTGGCTGTGTCAAAACACACCAGCGAGTCGGCAAAGAAATAGGTGTTCGACAGATCGTAGAAGTCTGTCGACATGTCCTTTTGCATACACTGCAGATACTGTACACCTGCGTTAGTCTGAATCTGCGCTGAGGCGTGCATCCCCCAAGCCGCACAGATGATTAGTAATAATCGCTTCATAGTTCACCAGTTGATTTTAATGCTGCAAATATACAACATTTTTCTTAATTATAACAAAAGGGTACTGAAAAAGTACCGTTAGGTGTTTTTTCAGTGCCCTTTTGGTAAGGATTTGAATCATTATTTATTTTGGAGCGTTGTTATATATCGTTTCCAATGTGTAGTTGGCGTCATCTACTGTCGCCGCTTTAATCATCGTCTTTACCAGCGACTCCATTCCGTTAAGATATGAGCCGTCGTTGTGGTTAAAGTAGCCATGATGCTCGTTGCCACCACCGATAGAGTTGTTATCCCAGATACAGAGCGGCATATTGTAGGTATAAGCAGCACGGCATACGTACTCTAGATAATAGTTGCGGAACACATTAGAACGTTCCGAATTATGCATCACGCAACCGTATTCGCCGATATATACAGGGATATTGTTGACGATATACTTGTCATACAGCTTCTGGAATGTCTCGACCACATGCTCCTCATTGCTGCCAGACTGAGATTTGCCTGCAGCAGCTGTGTGGCCCCATTCAGACTTTCCACCATTGTCCTCGGGTGTAAGCGTGAAAGTATTAGGATCGTAGAAGTGAACACTCACCATCACATGGTTGGCAGCATCTGTAGGCACTACAAAACCATCCTCTACCGCAAAACTAGGACTTGAGGCATAAGCTGGCACACCTATCCAGCGTGTGGCATTGTTGCCGCCTGTAGCACGGATAGTATTTACTACCAACTGGTTCCACTCGTTAAGTGTCTTATACTGCTTGCCGCCATCCTTAAGATTGTCGCCCCAGCCCCAGTTGCCGTCCTGAACCTCATTAAACGATTCAAAGATAAGGAAGTCCCCCTTGTCCTTGAATGCCTCGGCTATCTGTGTCCAGGTCTTGGCTATACGTTCTTTGATACCGTCATTGATGACGTTATTGTTAGCTGCCTGCTTGATGTCCTGCCAATACTCATCGTGGTGCATATTCAAGATCACATTCAGTCCGGCAGCCTCAGCCCAATCCACATTCTGTTTCACCTCAGCAATGTAGCCAGCCTCGATAGTCCAAGAATCTGATGTCTGATAGTTACCCCATGTCACGCCGATACGCACGGTGCTGGCACCTGCAGCCTTAAGATTGGTATAGAGTGTCTGTGTAGGTGTGGCCTTATCCCAGTAGCCCCACTGCGGATGAACGCCATCCTGACCAGAACTGGTATCGAAGTGATTACCCAGATTCCATCCCCAGCCCAACTTCTTTGCAAGAGCCGTGGCCTCATTGTTGACAGCCTCGGGTTTCTTCTTGGTAGTAAAACTGAATGAATACTCAGCTGCAAGTGCACCTGTAACTCCAATAAGGCCCCTGGGGATTTTTACGGTAACAAGGGTTTCGTAATCAGGGCAGTTGACTGTAAAACTAAGATTCTTGCCACTTACTGAAGCAGAACCTGACAGTGTACCTCCTGAAATAACAGGCTTAAGACTAGCATCGTTAGACATATTGATGTCTTTGTCGTAGCTCACCTGAATGCTGACAGCACCTGTTGCTATATCTGTTGCACCATTAGCAGGTGTGGTGGACAGAACCGTTGGTGGTGTAACCGTTGGTGGTGTAGGAGTTGGTTCGGGATCGTCGCTACCTCCTCCACATGCTACAACAACAGAGAGCATGGCCATAATGGCTGTAATAGAAAAGATGTTCTTAAATTTCATACTCGTTAATATTAGTTGTTATTAGAAAGATATAGTCCATTTACATCATGCAAGAACAGTGTTTCCTTCAGATTATAGAATTCCACAAAGTTGGTTGTTGATGCATGACCAGGATATGGAGCAAAGTGATGCTGAGGTCTTTCTCTGGCATTTCGCCATACCAGCACATATCCTATAGGATACTTTTTCAGTACGGGAGCCAATGTGTTGGTCCACCAGTCGCTGGTCTTGATGCCCTCATAACCAGTCTCAGTTAGTGCCATCACCTTATTATGCGCTTTTGCCACTTTGCTTACCATAGCCAGATTCTTATCCAAGTCATCAGCAAACTTTGCTATCTTTACTGTATCAGCATCAGGAGCAAAGCAGTAACAGTCGAGACCAACAACATCGATTATATCGTCGCCCGGATAACGTTCCAGATACTTTGTGGCATCTCCATCGGGTTCTGTGCCAGGAGAGTAAGCGTAAAGTGCATTTACCACGCCCTTGTCCTTTAGACGATCAACTGTCAAAGTCCAAAGACTCTTATATTGTTCTGGCGTACAGAAGTCCTGCCCCCACCAGAACCACGAACCAGTATGCTCGTGCCATGGACGGAACAATACAGGAACCCTGACTCCGTATGGTGTTTCTAATGAGTTAAGAAAATCTGCCACTTTGTCTAGCCATGTAAGGAATAGCTCATGTTGCTTTCCGCCCTCAAGTACTGAGGCAACGGTATTCTTTTCGATGTCTTTCAGAGAATCGGCCACCCACGAGGTGCCACCCGACAGCGGATTATCTAGATGCCATGAAAGTGTAATCATACCGCCATGATCGAAGTGGTTTATGATTTCCTGGCGAATACGCTTGAATGGCACGCCATCCAGATTCTTGTCTTCACCCAGCTCTATATGACCGAGATCGAAACTAAGAACAGCAGGAAAATCATTGCATACGCTTTTTACATCCGATTTTGTTCCGATTGTAGAGTCGTTGTCATAATCTGACTCCCAACCTATACCATAAACCACATCGTCATGATGTCCAAACATATAGACACCAGAGTCACCTTGAGCAATCAGTTTGGTCAGCAGGTTCTCTGTTCGTTGAGTTCTGCCAGAATCAGCCAATGGGTCATTGGGATTTTGTTTGTGGCACCCTACACATATAATGGTAGCGAACACAAAAAATAGCAACCGTTTTTTTTCCATTTTTAACTATCTGTTATTAGTGATGTTGCAAAGGTATTAAAAAGAAATGAATCAACAAAATCTTTTGGATAGAAAAGAGGCGCAACCATCAGATTACGCCTCTTTTAAATCACAAAAAGAACTAAGGAAGAATAGCGATCTTGGTAATGCCTGCCAGGTCTCCCTGAAGTACAAGACCTCCATTATTAACAGCTTCCATTATTGCATCATCAAACTCCAATTCCATCACTTCAAGTTTTGGATCCCAGTCTGTAAGAGAGGTAATAGAAGTCCAAGAACTATTGTTAATCTGAATCTGTCCCTTCTCCGAAGCAGACTTATAAACGATGAACTTAGAACCTTTCTTGACACCAATCTCGTTGAGCAACAAGTCCTTAGACAGATTGAATCGACCTGTATCATCCCATGTAAACTTATACGGGTAACTAATAGCTGATCCATCCATATTTGCCACCTTAGATGCCAAATCTATCTCAAGAGATATGGTATAGGAAATAGTAACCTTAGAGAATGTCAAGCCAGAGCCCTGAATGATAATACCCATACCGGTCTTACCCTCAGCTTCTCCCTTCTTTGCCTGAATGTTATCGAGAATCTCCTGAGTCAGAACCAATGGCGTTTCACGATAGAGTACGCCATCAGAGAACCAACCATAAATGTCGGTAGGAACAAGAGTTCCGTTAACCTTAATGTCACCCTCCGAGAAATTAATAGTGCTCCAGTCACCATAATTAATCTGTGCCTGATCCCACTGACCATCAACCTGCGAGTAGCAGAGAGTCAAGACAGCACCTGCAGGAACACCGTCGAATGCAGAAGCAGGAATCAACACACGACCGCCATCGTTCCATGAAATCTGGGTAAGACCAGACCAGACTGTCTTATTTACAGATGTGGCAGGAATAATAGATACCTTATAGCTGATTTCACCATTTGAAGAAACCAAACGGAGTACAGAAGAAGTGCCAGCTGTTTCTGGAATACCGATGATAACCTGATTCTTCTCGTCGCCTGTGAGAATCCATTGGCATGCATTACCATCAATCTCAACACTTGTCAGTTTATCGCTATTGACAACGGTAATGTTCATTGTACCACCAGCGTGTATCTCATCTTCATCACCAGGCAGAGCTGTGGCATAGCAGAATACTGCCTCGTTTACTGTCAGGTCGAGTCCTGAAACAGTTGTGCCATTGGCAAGTTTGAGAGTTGGCTTACCACTTACAGCATCCATAGGTACAGTAAGAGTGATGCTATTACCATCAGCAGCAGGCTCTACCTTCAAATCGGTAGTTCCATCGCCAAACTGTACACTCTTAACCAGATCAAGATTGGTACCCTTGATAACCAATGCACCACCAGCATTTACAACAGAATTGCCGTAACCAGTAACAACAGGCTTAACCAATGTGTAAGCAACTTCGACACCAGCACCATTAGCCATGCGGAGAGTGATATTACCCTCGGTAGCCTTTTCAGGTACTGCCTTAACTATGATCTTGTCGGCAGCTACAGTGATAGCATCACCACTCTGAGCATCAGCATCGGGGAACTCAACACTTGTAACAACATCAAGATCCTTACCGTTGATTACAAGAGCTGCACCGGCCTTTACAGGATTTGGAGTAGCAACAGCCTCAGAAGGCTTAACTGTATTGATGTTACCTACTGGAACCTCAACACCCGAACGGGTAATGAAGTTGAAAGCGCCATCGGGAGCCTCGGCTGGCAATGCAAATGTAATAGAAGTCTTTGTTGCCTCGAAATCTGTAACCTCAACATTTCCAAATACGACCTTCTCTACCAGATTGTAGTAGTTACCTGTCAGAGTGATTGTCTCACCAACCTTAGCGGTGATAGTTCCAAGCACGTCGGCCTCACCACGAGGAGAAGCTATCTTGCTTGTAGATGGAACGCCAATCTCTATAGCCTTCTGGGTAGAAATAATCTGATACTCAACATTGTTAGGATCAACCTCAATGTTAGTCAAATCGACTGTATAAAGATTCAGCTTACCAGTCTTTGCCTCCTCGGGAACAACTACTTCGATAACATAACGGTTGTGTGCAGTAAAGTTATCTACACCAACACGTACACCATCTGCAAATTCTACCATCTGGATGATATCCAAATAGTCATCACTTCCTTCAGGAATAGTGATCTGAATTTTCTCACCAGGCATAGCTGATGCAGGCATTGTGATATTAGCAGGATCAAGTCCCTCAGTATAATTCAGCTCGGTAATAGTTGAAATAACGTTACCAGTCTTTGTGGTCAGTTTAACAATACCAGGCACAGGACCATCGTGAGGAACGACAACACGTATCTCGCTTGGTATACCAGCCTTTACCACTTCGATATTGGTAATAGGGGCTACACCAGGTATCTCTACCTGAGAAATCTGATCCAGGTTACTACCAATGAAGCGGAGTGTACCACCACGCATAACTGGAGTAGGACCGTACACATTGAGACCTACACCAGAAACAAACTGGTTTGTGTCGAGGTCATCATTGCTACATGCCGTAAAGGAGGTTGCTCCTGTCAGCACTAAGCACATCGTTAAGATGGCTGAAAAGATATTCTTCTTTTTCATTGTCTTTTGCTTAATTAATTAGAGATTTGGAACAACGCGGATGTTGTCATAGCGGAATATTGGTGTACAAATTGTACCAGAGACGCCGCCATTGATAGGCCAGATAATGAAGCTGTCGAACGAACTTTCGCTCATAGGATTGTTTACCTTGCTACCATCATCGTTATATACGAATTCTGTCAGAGGAATAGTTACTGTAATCCACTCGTCTCCAGTATCGAATGAACCTGAATCCTTCCAAGGATTGTAGAGAGCACGAGGCAGGTCAAGACCGCCGTCGGCACTGGTGTGGATGTAAGTGTTATTCTGCCAAGAGTCGTTAGCACACTGCTGATTGTTCACGAAGAGAATCTGCATAGCACCTGCCGACCATGGATTTGACTTTGGAATATAGAGCTCCATCTTGAATGACATGTTCTGCCAATCAGAGAAATCCAAGAAGTTGCGCAGAGGAATACCAGGGCCGGAAGTGATGCTCATAGGATCGCCGTTCCAGTTACCGCACCAGAATGGGAGTTTAAGATCCTCTACCCATCCACCTTCGGTTTCTGCAGGACCAACCTGTACATACATTCCGTCAACACCGTTAACATCGCTGTAGGTTATACCATTGAGGTTCCATCCCTGAGGAACAACATCGGTAGCTCCGTCGAAGTTGGTGATAAGACCACGGCTATCGTGGAAGTAGAACTTAGATTTTCCTGTACCATAGATAGAAGTTACTTCAACCTGTCCCTCCTGAACGCCCTCAGGAACTTTGAATACAATCTGAGAGGCAGAGATAGACTTGATATTCTCTGTGGGAACCTTAATGCTGGTAGAGTTGCTGATGCCAGTAAAGGTAACAGACAGAGGCTGGTTGGGGTCATCAACGAAATACTGACCTGTTATAACAGCATCTTCGCCTATCTTGGCCCACTCATTCTTCATAGCAGTAACCACAGGAGCAGGAACAAGCACCTTGAAGTCGTAGGTAACTGTATCTGCATCGCTTGTCACCATGTATATTTTACCAGTGTTGCTACCAGGAATATCCTTAGGGATAGTGAGCAGCATGGTGTTCTTGGTGATGTAACTTGTATTCAGAGTTGCCTTTACATCATTGAAGTACATCTCCTTAATACTTGTAAGATTCTCACCGACAATACAGATAGGAGTGGCAGTGAAAGCTTCGACAAGGAGCGAATCCTTAGAAGCAGCATCCTGCAAACGTATATAGTTTATTGAAGGTTTTCCACCCGTCAACTCAAATTTGTCGGGATCGTCAGCACAAGAACTGAAGAGCGACACAAAACCGACGGCAAGTAAAGCCCAATTAATATGCTTTTTCATTTTATATTGCATTTTAATCATTAATAAGAATAAGTATTACGAATGTCTACATGTACAGGAGGAACATTAGAACCTACATTAGGATTCAAAGCAACGTCCTCTGTTGGGAATGGAAGAACGAAAGAGTTGGCTGTAACATTAGGTACAGCAGTCTCGTAATTATACTCCACATTACCATCAGCTGTTACAATGTTCCATGTACTGCGATCAGACTCAAAGTAGGCCTTGTAGAGAGCGTTGCAGTTCCAGAGCTGGTTGCGGTGCTGGTTCTTAAGTTCGGTGATACAAGCATCGACATCGTAGTAAGCACGACGAACATAGTCGTACCAACGGTCGCCCTCGCCGGCAAGCTCAAGACGGCGCTCCTTCCATATCATGTCGAATGTAAGACTATTAACTGCGGCTGCTGTAGGAATAGCGCGCTGGTGTACCTTATTATATGCATCACAGGCAGAAGCATCGGAACCCTTACCTTGAAGTGTCATAGCCTCGGCATATACCAAATACACATCGGCAAGACGCAGGATGTGAGTAGCAAGTGCAGAAGCCATACGGCCATCGGCAATACCCATCTCAGCTACGTGGTCGGCGGTATTTCCGTAAAGGTGCTTAACGTTGTTAGAACCGCAAGGTCCTTCCAGCTGGCCAGTTGCCGATTCGTTGTAGTTACTATCATAGATGTACTTCAGATAGTCAAGACCACCCTTGTCGCGCCAGAAGTATGGATACACATCGCCAGGAAGCATCATTGTAGCCTTACGACGCTTGTCAATGTCAGGTCGGCTATCCGGACTTGGGAATTCCTTCAAACGAGCATCGGCACCTGTACCTTCAATAGTGTAAACACCAAATGCTTCCATCAAGTCGGCAGATGGGCCACCCCAACCGCCCCATACATTACCTACCTCGCAGAAGCCTTCGATACCAAGGTCGCTCTGCAGTGAGTTCTGACAGGTCCAGTGAGCGCCAACAGTCCAGCGCCAAGCAAACAGACTCTCGTCGCTATTATTGTTAGAACCGCGGAAGATGTCCTCGTATTCTGGCATCAATGATCGTCCGGAATTGTCGATTACATCCTTGGCATACTGAGCAGCCTTGGCCAAATCTTCGCTATTAAGACTGCCTGTAACACCCGCCTTGGTAAGATATACCTTAGCCAGCAGACCCTCTGCACAATAATAGTCTACACGACCAGTAGTGCTCTTCTCGCGTGGAAGAAGCTCCAAAGCCTTCTCTAGAGTAAGGATGATATACTCGTAAACATCGGCCTTCTCTACCTTTGACATCTCATTATAATCGCCAGCGGCAAGAGTTGCCGAGTTATCGTGAACGATGGGTACATCGCCAAACGAACGTACCAGATAGAAATAAGCCATAGCCTTCCATGCCAGGCACTCACCCATTGTCTGGTTCTTTACTGCCTGTGATGCGCTAGCACCAGAGATTGACTGATATACTGTAGAACAGTGACTGATAACCGACCAAAGTGAATATGACATATTAACAAGGTCTACATCAGTACCATTAACCGAGAAGTTAAGGTAAGGGCTACTACCCCAATACATATTACCGGCCATAACCTCACCAACCTTGATAAAGCCACGCTGGAAATCATACCATGGAGAATTATACAGATAGTTTACACCTGAAATGCAGGCTTCGTCGGAAGAATAATAGTTCTCCGTATTGTAACTATCCTCTGTTGGACGATCCAGGAAGTCGTCACAAGAGGTAAAGCATACCAGGGCTGCCGAGAAGAGCATTCCGACACCCATAGCTTTTATGTTCATTTTTGTTTTCATAATCGTAGTAATAAATAATTAGAATGACACACTCACTGCACATGAAACACTTGTTGGCGAGGGATAACGTCCGTTGTCAAGACCGAATACGTTAGCACTTGCTGTAGAAGCACCGATTTCAGGATCGTAACCATCATAACCTGTGATAGTTAAGAGGTTTGTGGCGCTGACAGAGAGACGCAGGTTGGTCAGTCCAATCTTTCGTATAAGTTTGGTATCGAAAGTGTATCCTAAAGTAACGTTCTTAAGACGTACATAGCTGCCATCTTCGATATAACGGCTGCTCCATGCATCGTTATCATTAGGATCATTGATTGAAGCACGTGGAATTGAAGCACCAGGATTAGCAACGACAACATTAGCAACGTTATCATACCATCTCTCGTCGGTAGCATCAATGGCCATAAGCTTAGTACGGTTCAGAACATCAGTGGTCTGGTTTGTCCAAGCCGAATTCATGTGGGTAAGCTTCATCTTCATGTAGTTACCAACCTTGTTTCCTACAGAACCATTAATGAAGATGTTCAGATCAAAGTTCTTGTAACGGAAGGTGTTGTTCCAACCGAAGGTGAACTTTGGCAGTGGAGAGCCAATGTTGGTCTTATCCTTCTCATCAATCTTACCATCACCATTTACATCCTTGTATTTGATATCACCCACGAATGTGGTATTTGAGCGACTGTAGCGAGTGGGGTCTGTACTCCAGCTCAGACTACCGTCGGCATTTGTAACAATCGGGTTGTTCTGCTGAAGAGTGTTTACTGGAGAATTGATGATATCCTCGAAATTCTGATAGATACCCTCTACCTCATAACCATAGAAATTATAGAGTGACTCACCTGGTACTGAACGAGACACCACGTCGGTCCACTGACCTACACCCGGCAGAGCTGTAGAGTTAGACAGGCTGTTCAACTTGTTGCGGTTGATAGAGAACTGAACGTCGGAACTCCAAGAGAAGTTTTTGGTTTCAATAGGTCTGGTATTCAAAGCAATTTCCAAACCTGTATTCTCGATATCACCATAGTTTCCGTATGGAGCTGCGAGGGCAGAAGAGCCGTTGCCGCTTGTTCCCATATACGAAGGCAGGATGAGCTGCATAAGCATATCCTTTGAAGTCTTCTTATACCAATCTAATACAAGGTTAACACGATCATGGAAGAAATTCAGGTCAAGACCGATATTAATCTGCTCCTGTGTCTCCCACTTAACATCGAGGTTCTTAATATTAGCTGGACGATAGCTCACACCAAGAGCCGACTCCATAACACTCATTGCAGAACCCCACTTATAACCACCGATGTTTGAGTTACCTGTCTGACCCCAACCGATACGGAGCTTACCATTGGTGATGATGCCATTGTTCTTAATATTCTCGAAGAACTTCTCCTCAGAGAATCGCCAAGATGCTGCCAGAGAGTGGAAACCAGCCCAACGCTTGTTTGGACCGAAATTTGAGCTACCATCATAACGATAGGTATAGGTGAACATATAACGGTTGTCGTAATTATATGTTTCACGAGTGAAGAACGACGCCATTGCAGCGCTTCCGAAACCGTAGCCAATGGTAGGCTCGCCAGTACCAAGTGCCGGATTCTTCACGATATCAAGAGGCATACCTGTATTGAAGATAGAAATATGATTCCAGCTCGACTCCCAAGCCTCCTGTCCTGCCATGGCTGTGAAGCTGTGCTTGCCAATATTTCCATTATATGTAACATAGTTCTTGAATGTCCAGTATTTATTCTCGTTCTTCTGCTCACGACCTTCGTTCTTGCTAAGATGATAGGTTCCAAGGTCGACAGTAGGATTAAAGGTTTCAGCATGGTTCCATCCGAGGTCCCAACCCAACTCTGTATGCCAAGTAAGATTCTTGATAGGTGTAATATCGAAGAATAGGTTACCATTGAGCTTCTGACGTCTCAGGTTGATGTCGTTCATCAGAGCCATAGCAATAGGGTTAGGATTTGTAAATCCTTCCTTGCTTACAGATGAATAGCCACCGTCGATATTGTAGATCTGGATATCAGGAGGTGTGGTCAGCGAATAGTTGATGATACCTTCATCCTGGTCGGCCTTCAGCAGATCTTCCTTTGTCTCGCTGAAAGAAACATTGAGGCCCATCTTCAACCAAGACTTAAGATCGGCATCGATATTGGCACGCATAGAATAGCGCTTGAAGTCACTACCGATAAGCGTACCCTGCTGATTCATGAGACCGCCGCTGACATAGTATCTTACCTTATCGCTACCACCCTGCATACCAATCTGGTGCTGATGCTGGAAAGCAGTACGGAAGACAGCATCCTGCCAGTTAGTACCCTTACCCAGTACGCTGGGGTCGGAATATGCAGGATCGGGATTAGACAGTTCGCCCTGATTTACAAGGTCGTTGTAGAACTCGGCAAACTGGCGCAGGTTAAGCATGTCGATGCGCTTGCTCTGGCGCGACCAGTTAACCATACCATCATAAGTAAACTTTGCCTCGCCTGCCTTACCACGCTTAGTAGTAATAAGTACTACACCATTAGCACCCTGGGCACCATAGATAGCTGTAGCAGAGGCATCCTTAAGGATTTCCATAGATACGATATCGGCAGGGTTGATAGTTGCGATAGGAGAAATCGTTGAAACCTGACCATTTCCCAGTTTGTCGCCCAGACCGAAATCGGCACCCGACTGTTCTGTTGCCTGCACAATCACACCATCGATGACATACAGCGGCTCAGCGCCTGCATTGATAGTAGCCTGACCACGCACGCGGATAGATGAACTTGAACCAGGGGCTCCTGAGGTCTGTACGGCCGAGACACCGGTTACACGGCCTTGGAATGCCTGGTCAAGGTTTGTAATATGTGCATCCTTCAGCTGTTCTTCGCCCAGTGTAGCCGAAGCACCTGACAGGTCGCTCTTCTTCATTGTACCATAACCAACTACAACTACTTCGTCGAGCAGCTGTTTGTCTTCTTCGAGAGTAATCTTGTAGTTACTCTGGCTAGCAGTAATCTTTACCTCCTTGTTAAGGTAACCGATGTAAGAAATCACCAGGGTCTGACCTGGGTTGGCGTTCAGAGTAAAGTTTCCGTCGAAATCGGTTGCTACACCGTTTGACGTGC
>JAEEGK010013023.1_pt1 | contig 18808 bp, 18 predicted proteins | sample 8958771 | NCBI WGS metagenome assembly JAEEGK01 (sample SAMN16246547, study PRJNA631951) | gut metagenome | biome: gut microbiome; feature: rumen; material: SC-attached | host: Bos | place: Iran: Karaj | collected 2018-10
TCCAGAACTTGGTGTATTTGGAAATGATTACGATACTCCAGATGGCACAGGTGTCCGCGATTACATTCACGTAGTTGATCTTGCAAAGGGCCATGTTAAGGCACTTAAGAAGATAGCTGACAATTCAGGACTTAGTGTTTACAACCTTGGTACAGGCGTTGGCTACTCTGTTCTTGATATTGTTAAGAACTTTGAGGAGGCAAACGACATCAAGATTCCTTATTCTATTAAGCCACGTAGAGCAGGAGATATTGCCACATGCTACTCTGATGCAACTAAGGCTAAGGATGAGCTTGGTTGGGTTGCAGAATACGGCATCAAGGAAATGTGCGCAGATTCTTGGAGATGGCAGAAGAACAATCCTAATGGATATGATGATTAATTAAATATTTTGTACTTTTTAAGGCAGCTTCTTTTTGGAGGCTGTCTTTTTTTAAAAATATTTAGAAAATGGAAAAAAGACAAATTTTTTTTTGATATATAAATGAGAACGAAAAAATAAAATCAAAGGAGGGAAATTACATGGATTTTTTTAATGAAAATGCGGAATATGTAGTTAACAATTATACTGGAAATCTTGCTCATAATGGTGCTGATATTAATCAAGTTGTTGGTTTTTTCAATAGAGGTTTGGAAGATGGAGATTCTATTATAAGTAATCCGAGTATAGAATATAGTGCTAGTGAGATTTCTTTGAATACTGATGACGATAATTATAGTATAGATTCAGATGTAACTATTATAGAGCCATATAATAATTTGATTGAAGGTACTAATCAAGTTCAACAGTATACTAATCTTACTAACGTTCCACAAATACCATATCATAATAGACCTAATATTTTTAATAATTCGAATGCACTTAATGGAATTAGTGCAAACGCCGTTAATACAACATATTTGAATACAAATACAACACGAGGCGATACAAATACAACACGAGGCAATACAAACACAACACGAAGCAATACAAACACAACACAGGGGAATACAAACACAACACGTACGCCTATTAGTATTCAAAGAAATAGGAATAATAGTAGTGGGCGCAATGGCGGAGGTCGATGTATTATTACGTAAAATAGTCCCCTTGACTTATAGAGATCCAAATAGTAGAAAAATCGAAATTCAAGTTTTAGTTCTAACTTTAGTTCTATATCGAATACATCGGATGAAAACGATGGTTATTTTTGTAATTTAATTAACAAGGGTAAACGTAAAAATTCAATGTAACATTATATATAAAATTATAAAAATCCTCTTGACTTATAGTGAACCACATAGTAATATAATCAAGTCGCAAGCGCGACAGGCAATATGGTTCCTTGGTCAAGCGGTTAAGACGTCGCCCTCTCACGGCGAAAACAGCGGTTCGATTCCGCTAGGAACTGCGATTAAGCATCAGATGTTTCTGGTGCTTTTTATTTTACCTAAATCTCCGGAAATCCTTGCATTTTTCAACATTTCTGCTATAATGATACATGTTAATGAAGAGAACGACTTAGGAGAGAGCAAAAAGCTCTCTCTTTATTTATGCTCTTTCAATGGAGGACTTGGTTTAGCTGGTCCTACAACAATTACAACTGAATACTGCAAAGGAGGATAATATGGCAAAACATGCCGATTACGAAAAGCACACAGAAGAATTGATTATTCCTATTCTTGATGAGTTAGGTTTTGAGCTCTATGACGTTGAGTACGTTAAAGAGGGTGCAGATTATTACCTTAGAGCCTACATTGACAAAGAGGGCGGAATTACAATTGATGATTGTGTAGAAGTTAGTCGAAAGATGAACGAACTTCTCGATGCGGAGCCACAGATTGGCGGCGATGAAGGGTACATCTTCGAAGTTAGCTCACCAGGACTTGGTCGAGTTCTTAAAAAAGAAAAACATTTTGAAAAATCCATTGGCCAGGATGTTGATATCAAGACATACAAGACAATTAATGGTGCCAAGGAGTTTACAGGCACATTAAAAGCATTCGATAAGGATACATTTACTATCGAGTTTGAGGATGGCGTTGAGATATTCAACAGATCAGATGTGGCACAGATTAAATTATCAATAGATTTTTAATACACTTTTGTATATAAGGAGGAATTATGGCAAATACAAATGATTTTTGGGATGCTCTTACAGATCTTGCAAAAGAGAAAAACATTAGCATGGAAGTCTTAATTGAGACAATCGAAAATTCTCTTCTCATTGCATGTAAGAACAATTATGGTAAAGCTGATAATGCATCAGTTGAGATTGATAAGGTAACTGGTGAGTATCATGTATATCTTTCTAAGACAGTTGTTGATGAGGTGGCTGATTCAGTTGAAGAGATTTCTCTTACTGATGCCCACAACATTGATGGCAAGCTTCAGGTTGGCGATGTTGTTAAGATTGAAGTTAAGTCTAAGGACTTTGGTCGTATCGCTGCTACTGCAGCTAAGAATACTATCACACAGAAAATCCGCGAGGAAGAGCGCAAGGTTCTTTATGAGGAGTATTATGAGCTTCAGCACAAGGTTGTTACAGGTGTTGTTACACGTTTCTCTGGCAGCAATATCCACGTTAACCTTGGTAAGCTTGAAGGATTCCTTGCAGAGTCTGAGCAGGTTAAGGGTGAGTTCTACAAGCCACAGGATAGAATCAAGGTTTACATTGTTGAAGTTAAGACTTCTAACAAGGGACCACGTATCCTTGTATCTCGTACACATCCAGAGCTTGTTAAGAAGCTTTTTGAAGAGGAAGTTTCAGAAGTTAGAGATGGCATCGTAGAGATTAAGTCAATCTCACGTGAGGCAGGCAGCCGTACAAAGATTGCTGTTTGGTCAAACGATGAGGACGTTGATCCAGTAGGTGCTTGCGTAGGTCAGAATGGAGCACGTGTTAATGCAATCGTTAACGAGCTTCGCGGTGAGAAGATTGATATCGTTGAGTGGGATGAGAACCCTGCTTACCTTATCGAGAATGCACTTTCACCTGCAAAGGTTGTTGCAGTTATCGCAGATGCAGATGAAAAGAGCGCTAGAGTAGTTGTTCCTGATTATCAGCTTTCACTTGCTATTGGTAAGGAAGGCCAGAATGCTCGTCTTGCTGCTCGTCTCACAGGCTTCAAGATTGATATCAAGAGTGAGACTCAGGCTAAGGAAGCTGGAGATTTCCTTGATTACGAAGAGGACTACGATGATGACGAGTACTACGACGAGGATGAGTACTACGATGAAGATGGCGAGTATAACGAGGATGACTATGAAGAGGTTGAGGAGTCATCTGAGGAAGAGTAATGGATAGCAAAACATTACCTCTTAGAAAATGTGTGGCATGCTCAAAGATGCTTCCAAAGGATGAGCTGTTTCGAGTTGTTAAAAACGAAAACGGCGTAGCCTTGGATTTAAGCTATAAGGCACAGGGGCGAGGTGCTTATGTGTGTAAGTCAAGTGGCTGTATTGCTTTGGCGGACAAGAAAAAGTCATTTAACAGAGCCCTTAAATGCCAGGTTTCTAGCGAGGTTTTTGATAGCTTATACAGGGAGTTAGAAAATGATAGATAAAGCGATGAATATGATTAGTATGGCTATGAAGGCTGGCAAGCTCGTCAGTGGCGAGTTCGCTTGTGAGCAGGCCATCAAGGACGGCAGTGGTTGCCTTTGCGTTATTGCAACGGACGCATCTGCAAATACCAAAAAGTCATTTTCAAATTCCTGCGAATTCTATGGAATCAAATACATAGAATATGGAACTAAAGAATCTTTAGGTCATGCGATTGGAAAAGAATATCGGGCATCAATCGTAGTGTGCGATGAGAATTTATCCTTGAGTATCCTAGATAAGATACATGGTTAGACAGATGAGGAGGATATTAGATGGCAAAAATTAAAGTACATGAATTAGCAAAAGAGCTTGGTAAAGAAAGCAAAGATATTATTTCTTTTTTGAGCTCTAATGGAATAGAAGCAAAAGCTCAAAGCGGTGTCGAGGATGACATGGCTGCAAAAATCAGAGCTAATTTTTCTAGCAAGCCAAAGGTTGAGAAGCCAGCTGAAAAGAAGGAAGCTCCAGTAGATAAAAAGCCACGTCCAGTTGACAAGGAAGGAAATCCAGTAAAGAAAAAGAAAAATGTCTTTGTAGTTACTCGCGATAGAGATGACAGAAGAAGACGCGGCTCTGATTCTTCACGTTCAGAGGGCAGAGATGGCAATAGAGACAAGAAGGCTTCAGGTCAGGCGGCTCAGCCTAGAGGACCAATCAGACCTCGTAACTTTGCTGATGGCGCACGTCCTTCACAGCGTGCTTCTGCTCAGTCAAATGATGTAGAGGCAGCACCAAAGAAGAACAATGCTCAGCAAGAGGCAGGCTCACGTCCAGCTAAGAAGCAGGATAGACCTGAGCGTCCAGAGAGAGGCAATCGTCCAGAGCGTTCAGAGCGCCCAGAGAGAGGCAACCGTCCAGAGCGTTCAGAGCGTCCAGAAAGAGGCGACCGTCCAGCAAGAGGTGGTCAGGGGCAGGGTCGTCCAGACAAGCGTCAGGATAGAAATTCACGTCCATCACAGCCGGCAGCAGATATGGCTCCAGCAAACAATTCTAAGGGTGGACGTCGCGATGACAAGAAAAAGAAAAACAATAACGATAGAGACAACAATTTAGGCGGCAAGAAGCAGGAAAGATACATCAATCTTGAAAAGAACGGTGGTAAAAAGAAAAAGAACAACGCTCCAAAGGCTCCAGAAAGAGATATGAACGAGGTTCTTACCATTACTATTCCTGATAGAATCACTATCAAGGACCTTGCTGACAAGATGAAGGTTCAGGCTTCTGCAGTTGTTAAGACTCTCTTCATGAAGGGTACAATGGTTACTGTTAACCAGGAGGTTGATTTCGAGCAGGCTGAGGAAATCGCACTTGAGTTCAACTGTATCTGCGAGGAAGAGGAAAAGGTAGATGTTATCGCAGAGCTTCTTAAGGAAGAGGAAGAGGATACATCTAACTTCCCATCACGTCCACCAGTTGTCTGCGTAATGGGTCACGTAGATCATGGTAAGACATCACTTCTTGATGCTATCCGTGATACTAAGGTTACAGATAGAGAGGCCGGTGGTATTACACAGCACATCGGTGCTTATACAGTTTCAATTAACAATCAGGATATTACATTCCTTGATACACCAGGTCATGAGGCCTTCACAGCTATGCGTATGCGTGGTGCCAACTCAACAGATATTGCAATCCTCGTAGTAGCTGCTGATGACGGTGTTATGCCTCAGACAGTAGAGGCTATCAACCATGCTAAGGCTGCCGGCATCGAGATTATCGTTGCTATCAACAAGATTGATAAGCCAAACGCAAATGTTGACAGAGTTAAGCAGGAGCTTTCTGAGTACGAGCTTATCCCTGAGGATTGGGGCGGAAGCACAATCTTTGTACCGGTTTCAGCTCACACTAAAGAGGGTATTGACAACCTTCTTGAGATGATTCTTCTTACAGCAGAAGTGCTTGAGCTTAAGGCTAATCCAAACCGTAAGGCTCGTGGTCTTGTTATCGAGGCACAGCTTGATAAGGGCCGTGGTGCTGTTGCAACTATCCTTGTTCAGAAGGGTACACTTCACGTAGGTGATCCGGTTGCCTGTGGTAGCTGCTATGGTAAGGTTAGAGCGATGCTTGATGATACTGGTGCTCGCGTTAAGTCGGCAGGTCCTTCAGTTCCTGTAGAGATTCTTGGTCTTTCTGAGGTTCCAAATGCAGGTGAAGTATTTATGTCTTTCGATTCAGAGAAGGAAGCACATGCATTTGCAGATACATTCGTTGCAGAGCACAAGAATCGTCTTGTGGAAGAGACCAAGTCAAAGATGTCTCTTGACGATCTCTTCAGCCAGATTCAGTCAGGTAACCTTAAGGAGCTTGACATCATCGTTAAGGCTGACGTTCAGGGTTCTGTTGAGGCTGTTAAGCAGTCACTTGAAAAGCTTTCAAATGACGAAGTTGTTGTTAAGACCATCCACGGAGGTGTTGGTACTATTAATGAGTCCGATGTTGTTCTTGCTTCTGCTTCAAATGCAATCATTATCGGATTTAACGTTCGTACAGATGCACAGGCAAAGGCAACTGCAGATAGAGAAGGTGTAGACCTTCGTCTTTACAAGGTTATCTACGATGCTATCAATGACGTAGAGGCTGCCATGAAGGGTATGCTTGATCCTATCTTTGAGGAGAAGGTTATCGGTCATGCAGAGGTACGTCAGATATTCAAGGCATCAGGCGTTGGAAACATTGCAGGTTCTTACGTTACAGACGGTTACTTCCAGAGAGATTGTATGGTTCGCATCACTCGTGGTGGCGAGCTTATCCACGAAGGCAAGCTTGGTTCTCTTAAGAGATTCAAGGATGATGTTAAGGAAGTTAAGTCAAACTTCGAATGTGGTCTTGTTATTGAAAACTTCAATGATGTTCAGGAAGAGGATATCATCGAGGCCTACATTATGGTTGAGGTACCTAGATAATGAGAAAAAATTCAGTTAAAAATATTCGTATAAACGAAGAAGTTATGCGTGAGCTTAGTACTATTATTCGTCTTGAGCTCAAGGATCCTCGCATCTCTCCAGTCACATCTGTTGTGTCTGTAGAGGTTGCACCTGACCTCAAGACATGTAAGGCTTACATTTCAGTTCTTGGCGATGATGAGGCAGCTAAAAAGACTCTTGAAGGTCTCAAGAGTTCTGCAGGCTTCATTCGCCGTGAGCTTGCTCACAGAATTAATCTTAGAAACACACCTGAGATTACATTTGTTTTAGATCAGTCAATTGCTTATGCTGCAAAGATGAGCAAACTTATTGATGAGGTTATGGAAAATGATAGACAACTTTAATGAACTTTTATCTACTTCAAACTCAATAGGAATCAGTGGCCACGTACGCCCTGATGGCGATTGTGTAGGTTCATGTATGGCTATGTACAATTACATCGCCACATATTTTCCTGAGAAGGATGTTCATGTCTATTTAGAGCCTATCCCAAATATCTTCAAATTTTTAAAGAACACGGACAAGATAGAAGATGCTTCGTCTGTTGCTGCGGATAAGGTTTTTGATTTATACATTGCATTGGATTGTAGCGAGGGTTCGCGTCTTGGTGAGGCTGAAAGATTATTTGAGGCTGCCAGACAGACCCTTTGTATAGATCATCATTTTAGTAATAGTGGTTTTGCAGATTACAGCTATATTATTCCTGATGACAGTTCTACCTGCGAGCTGATTTATAATCAGTTTGGCAAGGACAAAATCACCAAGGATATAGCTGAGTGCTTGTATCTTGGAATCATCCACGATACAGGAGTATTCCAGTATTCATGTACAACAGAGGCGACAATGGATGCTGCAGGATTTTTGATGACCAAGGGTATCGATTATCCAAAGATTTGTACAGATACATACTATGCCAAGACTATGATTCAAAACAGAATGCTTGGCAAGGCATTGCTTAACTGCAAGACTTTTTTAGATGGGAAAATTATTGCTGCAGTTATTACAGCTGAGGATATGGCCGAATACGGTGCACAGAGCAAGCACTTAGAGGGCATTGTTCAACAGCTTAGAGACACTACAGGTGTTGAGGTTGCAGTATTTTTATATGAGCTTGAAGATGGAGACTTCAAGGGCAGTACAAGAGCTACTGGCGATGTTGATCTCACAGTTATTACTGGAGAGTTTGGCGGCGGTGGCCACAAGAAAGCCGCTGGTTTTTCTATCAGTACCAAGGAGCCTTGGACTGTTATTGATAGAATAGTAGACATGGTTTCCAAACAGTTTAAAGAGTTAGGAATAGATTAATGAATAGTGGCATAATTAATGTCTATAAGGAGGCTGGGTTCACATCCTTTGATGTGGTAGCCAAGCTTCGTGGTATATTACAAATTAAAAAAATCGGACACACTGGTACTTTAGATCCTGATGCAACAGGGGTTCTTCCTGTATGTGTGGGCAAGGCCACAAAGCTTTGCGATATGCTTACAGAAAAGGATAAGGTTTATGAATGCGTAATGCTTTTAGGTGTAGAGACGGACACCTACGATATGAGTGGACGTATTTTAGATCGTAAATCTGTCACCTGTACAGAGGAGGATGTTACCGCTGCTTTGGAGAAGTTTGTTGGAGACATTATGCAGGTGCCACCTATGTATTCGGCGCTTAAGGTTGGCGGGAAGAAGCTCTACGAGCTTGCCAGAGAGGGCAAAGAGGTTGAGCGAAAGCCAAGGCCTGTTACTATCTTTAGTATCGATGTTTTGAGCATGAATCTGCCTGAGGTTACAGTTAGGATTCACTGCAGTAAGGGTACTTACATTCGCTCCATTTGTCATGACTTAGGTCAGGCTTTGGGCTGCGGATGTGCAATGAAGTCACTTGTTCGCACCAGAGTAAGTATGTTTGATATTGCAGATGCCAGGACTTTAGACGAGATAGAACGCATTGTTAAAAACGGCAAGCTTGATGGCATAATGATGCCTTTAGATCAGGCTTTTGAAGGTTATGGCACTGTATTTGTAGTTCCTACAGAGGATTCAATTAAGCATGCTGTTAACGGGGCGCCAATACCAGAGACATCCGTATTTGCGGAATCAATCAGTTCCTTTGAGGAAGGAGCAAAATACAGAATATATCTTCCGGACAACAGATTTCTTGGAGTTTATGTTTACAAGGCTTCGTCTTTTGTTTTGGAGAAATTCTTTTTAGAAGATTAATAAACATGGAATATTTATGTACATTATTTGACTCAAAAATTTCCGTTCCAACGGCAGTTACTGTGGGAAAGTTTGACGGAATTCATAGAGGTCACAATTTGCTGGCAAAGGACATAATCAGTAAAAAGCAGGAGGGCCTTAGCTCTTGCCTGATTACTTTTACTAATTCACCCAGGTTTACATTGAGTGATGATGAGAGTGCTTCTTTAATTACCAACAAGGAGCGCGTTTTTATGCTAGATAATGATGGCCTTGATTACTTGATAGAATGTCCATTTGATAAAAAGCTTATGGAAACTGATCCAACTCAGTTTGTAAAATTTCTGGTTAACAACTTAAATATGAAATATATGGTTGCAGGTTCTGATTTTACATTTGGATACAAGGGCGCTGGAAACGTTGAGCTTTTAAGGTCCTTATCCAAGGAGCTTGGTTTTGAGTTAAATGTAATTGAAAAGATAAAGAAGAATAATAGAGATATTAGTAGTACCTACATTAGGGAAGAGCTTATGGCAGGTCATATTGATAGCGTTAATGAAATGCTGGGCTATGATTATTTCGTTTGGGGTGAAGTTGTTCATGGCGCTCATTTAGGTCATACAATTGGTATGCCTACGATTAATATAATGCCTGAACAGGATAAGCTTGTTCCTAAGTTTGGAGTCTATGTAACCACGATAGATTTTGATGGAAGAATTTATCACGGTGTTACAAATGTTGGAACTAAACCATCTGTTTCTGACAAGAAAATAGTCGGCATTGAAACTCATATTTTGGACTACAATGGTGATTTATATGGAAGATTTGTAAAGGTTACCTTTAAATCATTCCTTAGACCAGAGATGAAGTTTGATTCTATAGACCAGCTAAAAGAGCAGATGAATAAAGACAAAGTTACTGCCAAAGATTATTTCAATAATCAAGGAAGGTAACCACAATAACAAAATATTGGGTACTTGTTACATAATTGTTACAAATTCTTGACATTTGCCCCAAGCCTTGTTATAATCTCCCTATTGTGTATAAACGGCGTTATTATTTGGAGGTATTATGAAAAAACGCATTATTTCAGCTTTCACAGTAGTTTGTGCGTTAGCTTTAATTATAGATCATAGTATTGATTCACGAGATAAGATTAATAAACAGTCCGGAGATAAACTCGCAACAGCAGGTGTTGCCACAGCAAGCGCTGTTGATTTTTCTTCTCTTGATAGTCTTTCCGTTGAGGATTCTAAAGCTATTGCTACAGCAAAGTCACTTGGTGATATATATGGATACAAGAACATCGGTATCTGTAACGTTAGTGAAGGTAACTTAAATATTCGAGAGAGTGCTTCTCCTGATGGAAAGCTTATTGGTAAATTCCCTCTTAATGCTGCCTGCGAAATCATGAGTACTGAAGGTGAGTGGAGCTACATTAAGTCGGGTGAGGTAGAAGGTTATGTTAATAACGAATACCTTTTAACAGGTGATGCGGCCTGGGACAAGGCTTTGGAGTTGGCAGAGTATGTTGCCACTTCAAATACCGGTGGTCTTAATGTTAGAGAAGAGCCAAACACTGATTGTCAGGTTATTATTCAGTTAGCTGACGGTGAAGAGGTTGCAATTCTAGACAACACACAGGAGGATGACTGGATTAAGGTTGACGTGGATGGTGAAGTTGGTTATGTATCAGCAGAATTCGTCGATGTTGATTTGTCACTTACAACAGCTATGACTCTTACAGAGGCTAGATACGGCGAAGGTGTATCTGATGTTCGAATGGCAGCTTGTGAGTTTGCATTACAGTATGTTGGTAACCGCTATGTATGGGGCGGTACAAGCTTGACACATGGTATTGACTGCTCAGGCTTTACAATGCAGGTTATGGCTCAGTATGGCGTGCATCTTTCACATTCTTCTAGAGCACAGGCTAACGAAGGAACCAGAATCTCTACCAGCGAGCTTAAGCCGGGAGATTTGATTTTCTATGGTAAAGGTAAGTCAATCAGCCACGTAGCTATTTACATTGGTGGTGGACAGATTGTACATGCTTCAAACAAGCGTGATGGTATCAAGATTTCTAATGCATTCTATCGTACACCGATTACATGCTGTAGAGTTTTATATGATTAAAAGTTAGAATATTAAAGGCTGGCTACGATTATGTAGGTAGCCTTTTATTTTTCAGTATGTTATAATTTTTAACGTGGTTAGCCACATAATTTAGACGTTAATTGGAGAGGAATTATAAAATGAGTTTACTAGAAAACTGGCAAAAAATTGCTTACAATCAGAATCAGTCACAGGCAGAGTTACAGAAGTTCTGGCAGAATTATTTCATGCTTGAGAAGGGTGTTTATGAGAAGCTTCTCGATGATCCAGATACAGAGGTAAAGGGCACAGTTAGAGAGCTTGCTGAGAAGTTTGGCCTTGATATTATGCCAATGGTAGGTTTCCTTGATGGAATCAATGAGTCACTTGTTAAGCCAAATCCTATTGAGACAATGGATGAGGATACAGTTGTATCTCTCAAGTTTGACAAGGAAAAGCTTTACAAGAACATGATTGATGCTAAGGCTGATTGGTTATACGGTCTTCCACAGTGGGAAAAGATTTTTGATGCTGATACTCTCAAGAATCTTACTAAAGAGGCTAAGAATATGCACACAGTAATCCGTACAGAGAAAAAGGTTGGACGTAACGATCCATGTCCTTGCGGCTCAGGTAAGAAGTATAAGTTCTGCTGCGGAAAAGCTGCTAAATAATGTTGGATTATTGCACCTGCTTATGGCAGGTGCTTTTTTATAGGTAATAACTTGTAGTGCTTCAGTAAATAATAAATAGAAGCGTCTGGCTAACTAATGATTTTTGTACATAAACTTGCACTAATACTCACTTTATAAGATAATATTCCTAGTGCTCGACAAAATGAGTTAAATGTGCAAAATTGATATTGCATTTAGAGGAGGTTATATGGGTATTGAAATTGAGGCAAGGTCTATTTGCAAAAACTATGATGAGTATGAAAAAGTATTGAAGGGAATTGACTTAAAGATTGAGTCTAATACTTTTAATGTATTACTTGGGCAGAGTGGTTCAGGGAAATCTACTTTGCTTAACATTATGTCTGGACTTCTAAAGCCAACTTCTGGCGAAACTCTCATTAATTCTATAAATATTAATACTGTTGATGAAAAGACTTTGGCTGATATTAGACGCAACAAGATTAGTAATATCTATCAGGATTATATGCTTTTACCAGAACTAACTGTCAGAGAAAACATTGAGCTTGGAAATGGAACTGATGGAGATACAATTCCTCTTGCTTCTATTACAGAGATACTTGGCTTGGATGAGTTTATTAATAAATATCCTTCTCAGCTTTCTGGTGGACAAAAACAGAGGACAGCTATTGCCAGGGCTATAATCAAAAAGCCAAAGATTTTATTCTGTGACGAGGCCACAGGTGCTCTGGATGAAGAAAACAGTAAGCTTGTAGTTAAGCTTTTACATGATATTAAGGAAAAGTTTGGAATAACAATTATCTTTGCAACCCACAATTTAAAAATAGCCTTGACGGCAGACAGAGTCATTACAATCAAAGATGGTCTTATTGTAAAGGATGTTAACAATGACAGAGTGTTGTCGCCTATGGAGATTAATTGGGGAATAGAGGAGCCTGCAGATGAATAGCATAACAAAGCAATGTTTAGGTTATTTTAAAAATAATAAGTTAAATGTTATAATCATTAGCCTTTTGGTATTTTTGACATCCTTTATGTATTTTTTTGTAGAATGCTCAATAGATACTAATAAAGCTGCGCTCTTGAAAAAGGGCAATCTGGTTGAAAATGAGCAGGCTTTTATGGTTGCCTTAAATTCCAATACGACCTTGGCACTTTCTTTTTACTTATTTTTGCTGGGAGTTACGGCTTTTGTATTTTACATGTTCTACAAAAAGAATTACGAGCTGAACAAAAATTATATAGGCTGTATCCGTTCCTTGGGATTTACAAATGGTACGATTGCTTCAGTTTATATGGCAATTTCTGCCTGTGTAGGTCTTGTGTTTTCTTTGCTGGGACTAGGATTGGGCTACGTATTTTCATTTATTCTTTTGAATAATTATGTTCAATCATACCATGTGGATAATCCGGTGAGGGGGTTGGCATTTACAAGCTTCTTACTTGGTGTAGTTCTGCTTACTGCAGTTATATGTCTGATTACTCTGATTGCATATTTGCCATACAAGAAAAAGGATATAACCGAAATGTTTACTGACTCAGTTGTTATTATTAAAAACAACTGGTATGGACGATTAGCTGATAAGATTGCCAGCAGAATACCTTCACGCAATTCATTTTCTATTAGGCTGGCACTTAGAAAGCCATTTAATTTAATATTGATTCTTGTTTCTGTAAGTGTATATCTTGTACTGATAATTATGGGTGTTTCTTTGAACAAGAGCAGCGACAAGATTTTTAAAGATATGCAGGAGGGCAGAGACTATAAATATCAGCTTATTTTTGAAGAGATGCAAAGCAAGAATGACTTTGATGGCGCAGAGGCCTTTGTGCGTGTTCAGGCAGATGTTTGTAGTGTGGATTTAAATACAAAGGAAAGAGAACCGATAGAGACTCAATACGTATATGCGATACAGTCCAACCACGAGAGATTTTCATTAAGAAATAAGAAAGGTGAGCTCATAAATATTAGTGAAGGCTATGCGGTTGTAAACGAAAGATTTGCCTATGTTTACGGTTTTGAGCCTGGAGATGTTATTGCTGTTTCCTTGGGAGAAAATTTCTATCAGTTTACAATTTCTGAGGTTGCTTCCAATGGAAATGCAGACTGTATTTATGTGGATTATAAGGATTGGAACAACATCACTGATAATAAGGGCTTTAATGGGATTTGGTGTAAGGAGCTTCCAGAAGAATTAAAAGATGCTTCTGGTGTCACCATTCAAACCTGGGATGACTATATTCAATTTTTAAATGACAATAATGTATCCAATAGAATCAGTGCTGTAATCAACCAGGTTCTTGGAGTGGTATTTGGTCTGTTATTGATATTTTTGGCGTTGCTTTTGAATTTTCAGGACAACACATACAACTATATTTATCTTCAAAAGCTAGGATATTTGCAAAGAGATATTAAAAATATGCTTATTAACATATATCTGCCAATAGTTGTCGCGGCCTTTATTATAAGCATTTTGCCTGCAATTTTAATTTGCAAAAGAATCCTTCGTGGACTGTCCCTTGCCACAGGTGATTATATGCCATTTATTACAAATCCGGGCATTTTACTTTACGCATTGGTGCTTTTAATGTTAATATACTTTCTAGTGCTTGCTGTTTTTGATTTGCGGTTAAAGAAACAGCTTAAGGCAATAAAAGATGGAGAATAATTAGATACATATCTTAGTTCTATACTGCTAAATGCGGACTTCAAAACAGTAAATCCATTGTTTTTTAATAGAATATTTGAGCTTAAGGGTCATAGGGCCCTTAGGCTTTATAGTTATTACCATCTTATTTTAGGACTATTTCATCTACATTAGATGTTTATATAGATATTTATTAATAATAGGAGGATAAAGTTATGACAAGAAAATTATTATTGATACTTATGGCAACATTAGTCTTTACTGGTTGCGCAGGAAAAAAGGATGCGACAGAGGAAAAAGTAGAGACTGATAATGTTACTACAGAAAATAACGAAACAAAAAATGAATCAGAGGTGGTTGCTGAAGAGACTAGTGACAATAATGAGGATGATTTAGGTTTATATACGGCTTTTTTGAATAATGAAGTCGAGGCTATCTTGGATTTTGAAGAGGAGTACATGAATAATAAGGGGAACTCTTATAATTTAGAAGCCTTAGCCAAAGAATATTTCCCAGATGCGGATATTGATATTTCTGATATTAAAGATTTCAATTCAGTTGAGGACATGGATACTGATGATACATGTTTTTTGTATGAGTATATAGACTGTGGTGTTGATGGAAAGAAAGAGCTGTCGCTAACAATTAAGCCTTCTTATATTTTTAATAATTTTATAATTCAGGAAAAGGATGGCAAACTTTATATAAAATACAGGGATCAAACTGACGACAGGAGTTATTCTTCTTTTTATGACAATGGCTACTATAGTGCCGAGCGAAATGGAGGAATTTGTAGAGAATATAATTATGGATATTTTGATAGTGATGTTAATTATCATCATTATTATACGAAAGAATATTATTTTGATGGAACGACTTTCTTTCAAGATTTTGCAAATGATAACAATATAAACAATTTGGATGTTGAGTCAGATGCTTTTGAAAATATTCAGGTAGAAGAATACATATTTTATGATGATGTAAAATCATATCAAAATGCTGACAGATACTATAACTATGCTGTTATAGATGAATCAACAGAAGAAGGATGGTATGACTGTGACAAAGATGCTGGTTATGCTGATGGTTCATCAGTTTACATGAAAGAATTTGCAAAAATAGGTGTTAAACCACAGCCTCGTGCAGAAATCAAAAAGCTCTTAGAACAACGAGCTAAAAATATAGGCTTAAGCTCAGATATTATTCCTGAGGATGAATTATAAGAGGGGCTTATGAGCAAAATAATAAGATTAAAAAATAGCAAAAAAGCACTAGCGATTTGCCTAGTGCTTGCTGCTATTATTATCATTGGAATAGTATTTTGGCCTAAGGCTTATAAATTTTATAAGCATTATGAGCATAAAAAATATATGGAGAAATATTTCTCAGTACATGAGGATATAAAGCCTCTCAAACCATTGTGGACTAAAAATGGTGGTAAAGAGTTTACTTACAAGTTCAAGATAGATGAATGTGATGGTGAGTATACTGTTACAGCACCAAAGGGCGATGGTAATATCACTTGTATATATAAAAAGGATGGCAAAGAGTATGATGCTAGTTGGGCAAATCTTTTTAACTCGGTCGATCTCGAGGATAATAATTACCCTGACGAAATTACCGGAATTAAGACATCTGATATAGATTTTGATGGGCATACAGATTTGATAATTACTGGCACAGTCGATTCTAAGGAAAGATTATGGATTAGATTGGGCCAAAATCCTTATGAGTTGGATGATGATTTTAGTGATTTTACAGGATTTGATGAAATAACAGATACTAATATGCTTGCCGAGGAGCGTTTGGAGAATTTATTTGGTTCCAATTTTACAGTTGAGTATATAGAAGATTGGTTTGTTGGAAATGAAAAGAATGGTGAATTAAAATCCTATGCAGATGCATATAAAAAGGTAATAGATTTCTATGAATGCACTACTCCGGGAGCAGTTTCATATAAGTTAATATATTTTGACGAAGACGATATTCCTGAGCTTGTTGCAACTCATCCTTGGGGTGGAGATTGTTCTATCTCTATGTACGCATTTAAGGACGATCGCGTGAGTGAAATTGTTGATTGTTGGCCATTTAGCGCTCACGGTCAGGGTGATTTTAAGTACAAAGATAGAGGAAATTTATTAATTCAACTTTTCGAGGAGTTTAATCCTGAAGGACTTTCTAAATATTATTATGCCGATGGAATTATTGACGGCAAAATGGACACGTTATATATTCATAAGATTTTAGATAAAGGTAATTCCGTAGATGAATGGAAGTTCAATGAAAAGCTTACTAAAAAACAGCAGGAGGCATTAAAAGCCAACGCGGATAAAGCTGAGTATAAGACTTTAGATGGATATTCTTGCGAAGATATTGTTCAACAACTAAATCTGCCAGGTTTTGAAGTAGAAAAGATTAGTGGTAGTTCAGCAACTTTAAGTCTTGCGGGCAAAGAATTTCATTTCAACGTAGAAAACCTTAAGGATAATAAAAAGGAGTTTTTCCTTTCAGATGGTACATCATCTACAAAACAAAAGTTAAAATGCGATGATTATAAGGCTTTTCTTCTTAATAGAGATGACGATAGGGCGTATCTTTATTTGGTTTTAAATATAAAGGATGATTCGTGCCTATATATTTACAATTTAAATACTAGAAGTATTCATTCGCCAATTAAATATGATGGGTTTATTTATACTTTAAATACTAAAAGGAGTCATCCGCCAATTAAATATGATGTAGAGTATCAATTTAGGGATGATATTGAAAATTCTAGCGGATTTGAGATGGTAGTAGATGTTAAGGATCTAGGAGACTATCAGGCTAAGAAGGAATTTTATGTTGGTGTAAATGGAATGCCGATTGAAAAAGAAGAATTTGGTTATTTCATAAAAACAAATCCTCAAGATGGTGCTAGTAGTAATAATGAATTTGGAGATACTGTAGTTCTTCAAAAGGATGTTACTTTTGATGCTACAAAGGACTTGAGTAAGGAGTCTATATACCATTCAGAAGATTTTTCTGATAATGAAGTTGAACAGGTATTATTTAAAAAAGGAACTAAGTTTTATCTATACAAGTATTATGATGATTTTTATTCGTTTAAAGATTCAATTAGGTTTAGCGGTAATAGAAATTATTATCTTGTAAATGATGATGGATATATGATTGAAATTCAAGTAGATTACGATGATGGAGAGGTCGCTCCAAATCAAGAGATAGTCTTTAAACCAGAAAAATAAAGATCGCGAGGTATCATGAGTAAAATAACAAGCATAAAAGAAAACAAAAAAGCACTAGCGATTTGCCTAGTTCTTGTGTCTATTATTATTGTAATGGGAATAATATTTGTTCCCTCGGACAAGCAGGATTCAAAGTCTCTCAAACCATTGTGGACTAAAAATGGTGGTAAAGAGTTTACTTACAAATTTAAGGCCATTGAATGTGATGGTGAGTATACTGTTACTGCACCAAAGGACGATGGTGATATCACTTGTAGTTATCAAAAAGATGGTGAAGAATACAGTTCTTTTCTTTTTTTTAACGAAGGTGATCTCGAGGAAAAAAATTATCCCGATACAATTACCGGAATAAAATCATTTGATATTGATTTTGATGGATATACAGATTTGATAATTACAGGAACAGTTGATTCAAAGGAAAAACTTTGGCTTCAAATGGGCAGTGAAAACAACCAAATGATTTATTACGATGATGATAAGTTATTGGATGATAATTCTCCTGATTTTACTATATATAATCAATTTCGTTATCCTAGTTTTGCTGAGAAACGTATAGAGATTATGCTTGGTCCCAATTTTACTGTTGACGATATAGAAGATTGGTTTGTTGGAGATCAAAAGAATGGTGAATTTAAATCCTATGCAGATGCCTATAAAAAGGTAGTAGAATATTATGAATATACTACTCCAGGAAAATTTTCATATAAATTAATATATTTTGATGAAGATGACATCCCAGAGCTATTATCACAATGTGATTCACATAGTGATGGTGGTTTAGTTAATGTTAACATGTTTACTTTTAAGGATGGCTATTTGTCTAAAATTCTTGACAGCTTGCATTATGGTGAGGATGCCAATAGTGAATTAAGATACAAAGATAAGGGTAATTTGATAATTAATGTTTATGGGCCAAGTGCCCAATACCCTAATGGTCATGATAGAGGTTATGGGATTATTGATGGAAAAATGAGTTGGCTTTATTATCGAATTTTTGATGAAAAAAAGGATGGGAAAGCTGAGTTTGTGTACAATGAAAAACTCACCATAGAGCAGCGAGAAGCTTTAAATGTTGATTTGGATACCGCCGTGTATGAGACTTTAAAAGGAGAATGTTATAGCAAAGAAATCTTTCAACAGCTAGGTGTTTCAGGATTCGATGTTGAATAGAATAGAGGTGGTTCATCGAAGTATAATTATAAAGATTGCGAGGAAGCATGAGTAAAATAACAAGCATAAAAGAAAACAAAAAAGCACTAGCGATTTGCCTAGTTCTTGTGTCTATTATTATTGTAATGGGAATAATATTTGTTCCTAAGGCTTATAAATATTATAAGCACAAAAAATATATGGAAAAATATTTTTCTGTAAAAGAGGAGTCAAAGCCTCTCAAACCCTTATGGACCTTAGATGGTGGCAAAGAATTCACTTACAAGTTTAAGATAGATGAATGTGATGGTGAGTATACT
>JAEEGK010013024.1_pt1 | contig 18806 bp, 8 predicted proteins | sample 8958771 | NCBI WGS metagenome assembly JAEEGK01 (sample SAMN16246547, study PRJNA631951) | gut metagenome | biome: gut microbiome; feature: rumen; material: SC-attached | host: Bos | place: Iran: Karaj | collected 2018-10
GAAGACGACGTCGTTGTCCCGGTACATCAGTTTCACGACCTCATGGACCCGGCCCTTGTCGTCGGTCATCTTCACGAGACCGCCGAAAATGCCCACGCCATGGTCTATATGGACGATGTAGTCGCCCAGGTTGAAGGAACTCAGGTCATTCAGGGTGAGCTGCTCCGACTTTTCCACCGTCCTTCTCAGGCGGACGCGGTGGAAGCGGTCGAATATCTCGTGGTCGGAATAGCAACAGATGCGGTCCTCGTTGTCGATGAACCCCGCATGGATGTTCTTCCCCTTGACAAACTCCGGCAGGAGCGCATGCTCGTCCTGCAGCATGATGGACCGGAGGCGCTCCAGCTGGGATTCCTTCTCACCGAAGATGCATACCTTATAATTATTCTCCAGCCTGGTCCGGATATCCGAGAGCAGGAGTTCGAAGTTCTTGTTGAACACCGGCTGCGGCGCGATGGCGAAAGCCACGCTGTCCACGCCCTGGCTCTGGAGCGGGATTTCCAGAAACACATGTCGGAAATTCAACAGTTCCGGGAAAAAAGGCTGATCCTTGTACATGTCGGAAGAATCCAGCCAGACCACCGCATCCTCTTTCAGGAGCGTCAGGATGCTCACTCCGCCCTCTCCCTGGCCGCCGGCGACGATGTCCGGATAGATTTCGGCCTTTTCCACCTTGTCGATGGACAGCTGCGTGTTGCAGTCGAAGGTATGGATCTTCTCGACCTCATTTCCGAAGAAAGTAAGCCGATAAGGATGGTCCAGGGAATAGGAGAAGATGTCGATGACCGCGCCGCGGATGGCATACTGGCCCGGGGCCGATACGAAGTCCACGCGTTCGAATCCCAGCTGCACCAGCGTCTCGCGCAGGGTGTCGTAAGAGATTTCCTGTCCCACGCTGACGGTCAGGAGCGCGCCTGTGATCTTTTCCTGTTCGGGAACCGGTTCTTCCAGGGCCGTCGGATAAGTGACGATGAACAAGGGACCCTGACCCGGATCCATCATCTTGCCGATGGCGGCCGTGCGCTGGACGCCGAGAGAGGATTTGTAATTGCTTCTTTCGACGGCGCCGCCGCTGTCCGGCAGGAAGAAGACGCGGTCGCCTTCCACCAGATTATACAAGTCGGCGCTGCAATATTCCGCCGCTTCCCGGGAGGGAAGGACGACGAGATGGGTTCCTTTATCCGCGATCTGGGAGAGGATGAACCAACGGGCAGACAGAAATAGCCCGCTGCAGAATGTCTCCCGATTGGAATTCATCCTGCGGCGGAGCAAGGCTGTCGATGTTTGACTTATCAACATTCCGCTCAAAAAGGCTGTTGAAAAGCTGTTGATAACCCTGTTGATGGAACAGTGGATAACCCGGCCGGAATTTTTCCCTTCCTTTATCCACAGGTTACCCACCGGGAAAAAGCGGGGTTTTCAACAGTTTTCAAAGCGCTCAATTAAATGATATTCAGTAAGTTCCTACTAGTTTTCAACAAATTGACAGGAACATAAACATCATTCAATTTCAATAATAAAATACTATATTTGTAACTGAAACAGACCCGACCGCCCATGAGCGAATTCGACCCGCGCAGCACAACCGACCGCAAAGATAATGAATTGGACGGAATTATCCGCCCCCAGCAGCTGGATGATTTCACCGGACAGAAGGAAATCGTCTCGAACCTGGAAATCTATATCAAAGCCGCCAAGATGCGCGGCGAAGCCCTGGACCACACGCTGTTCCACGGCCCTCCCGGCCTGGGCAAGACCACCCTCGCGCACATCATCGCGAACGAGATGGGGGTCAATATGAAGGTGACGAGCGGCCCCGTCCTCGACAAGCCCGGCGACCTGGCCGGCCTCCTGACTTCCCTGGAAAAGGGCGACGTCCTCTTCATCGACGAGATCCATCGGCTTTCCCCCGAGGTGGAAGAATATCTGTATTCCGCGATGGAGGACTATGTCATCGACATCATGATCGACAAGGGCCCCGGCGCGCGGAGCGTCCGCATCTCGCTGAATCCTTTCACGCTGATCGGCGCGACGACGCGCAGCGGCCTGCTGACCGCTCCGCTGCGGGACCGCTTCGGCATCAACTGCGCGCTGGAATACTATGATACCGAGGACCTTCGGAAGATCGTCATCCGCAGCGCGACCATCCTGAACATCGAGATCGACAACGACGCGGCGCTGGAGATCGCGCTCCGCAGCCGCGGCACGGCGCGCATCGCCAACGCGCTGCTCAAGCGCGTCCGCGACTTCGCGCAGGTGCTCGGCGACGGCCGCATCGACGTGGACATCGCCCGCTTCGCCCTGAACAAGCTCAAGATCGACAAGCGCGGCCTCGATTCCATCGACCACAAGATCCTCCGCACCCTCATCACCACCTTCAAGGGCGGCCCGGTGGGTGTAGGCACGCTCGCGACCTCCATCTCCGAGGACGCCGGCACCCTGGAGGAAGTCTACGAACCCTTCCTGATCAAGGAAGGCTTCCTCATCCGCACCCAGCGCGGCCGCGTCGCCACCGACCTCGCCTACCAGCACCTGGGCATGGAATCCTGCCTCCCCCAGCGCAAATACAACCCCGACGACAACGGAACCCTCTTTTGATATGAAAAAAATACTGTTTACCCTTCTTCTGGCGCTGGCGGCCGTGCCGGCGCTGGCGTGCACGTCGGTGATCATCAGCGGGAAGGTCAGGGCCGATGGGAGGCCGGTGATGATGAAGCATCGGGATACGAGCCACAAGACGAACGACATCCGGTGGTTCCAGGGCGAGAAGTATGCGTTCATCGGCCTGGTCAATACGGACGAGCCTTTCGACAAGCAGGTCTGGGCCGGGACGAACAGCGCCGGGTTCAGCATCATGAATACGGCGACGTACGACCTCAAGGAGGACGACGTGCCGGCAGAGAAGATGGACCGGGAAGGGTATCTGATGTACCGGGCGCTGGAAATCTGCGCGACGGTGGCGGATTTCGAGCATTTCATCGACACGCTGTCCAAGCCGATGGGGGTGGAAGCCAATTTCGGCGTGATCGACGCCCAGGGCGGCGCGGTCTACTATGAGATGGACAACTGGAGGATCCGGGCCAGGTATGATGTGAATGAGGAACCGACTGGTTATCGGGTGGTTACGAACTTCACCTGGCAGGGCCGGGAAGCGGACCACAAGGGCGTGGACCGCTATGAGAAGGCCTGCAGCCTGCTCGCCGAAACCTGCATTCCCATCTCCGAATGGGACCACGACTTCCTGATCAACAAGATCTCCCGCAGCGGCGCTCCGATCCTTCGCAAGATCACCACCGCCTCTGTCGTTTTCGAGAACGGCGTCATGTGGGCCTCTCTGGGCCAGCCGGACAAGAACCCGTACAAGGCATATCGATTAAGTGATTTTCCTAAATAGTCCTAAGATTTTTTGTGAAAGTCCTGAAATTTGCGTAAAATTGCAAGACATCTGAAATTATAATTTCTCATTTATAACTTTTATGGCTGATACTAAACTTATCTCCAAGATTCCGGAAGGGCCGCTCGCCGAGAAATGGTCGAAGCGCAAGGCCGAAATCCGGATCGTCTCTCCGAACAACAAGCGGAAACTCGAGGTGATCGTCGTCGGTACGGGCCTCGGCGGAGCATCCGCAGCCGCCTCCCTGGGCGAGCTCGGATACAACGTCAAGATTTTCTGCATCTCCGACTCTCCGCGCCGCGCGCACTCCATCGCCGCGCAGGGCGGTATCAACGCCGCGAAGAACTACCAGAACGACAACGACTCCATCTACAGGCTGTTCTACGACACCATCAAGGGCGGTGACTACCGTTCCCGGGAGGCCAACGTGTACCGCCTGGCGGAGGTAAGTGCGGCCATCATCGACCAGTGCGTCGCGCAGGGCGTTCCTTTCGCCCGCGAGTACGGCGGATATCTGGCGAACCGCTCCTTCGGCGGTGTCCAGGTGAGCCGTACCTTCTACGCCCGCGGACAAACCGGTCAGCAGCTGCTCCTCGGCGCCTATGCGGCCCTGAACAAGGAAATCGCCGCCGGCTCCGTGAAGAGCTATCCGCGCCACGAGATGCTGGACCTCGTCATCATCAACGGCGAGGCGAAGGGTATCATCGCCCGCAACCTCGTGACCGGTGAGATCGAGCGCTTCGGCGCCCACGCCGTGGTTCTCGCCACCGGTGGTTACGGAAATGCCTATTTCCTGTCCACGAACGCGATGAATTCCAACGGCTCCGCCGCGATGCAGGCCTACCGCAAGGGCGCTTTCTTCGCGAACCCCTGCTTCGCGCAGATCCACCCGACCTGTATCCCCGTCCATGGCGACCAGCAGTGCAAGCTCACCCTGATGTCCGAGTCCCTGCGTAACGACGGCCGCATCTGGGTGCCGAACAATATGGAGGATGTTATCAAGCTCCGCAAGCACGAAATCAAGCCTTCCCAGATTCCTGAGGAGCGCCGCGACTACTACCTGGAGCGCCGCTATCCGGCCTTCGGTAACCTGGTTCCGCGTGACGTCGCTTCCCGCGCCGCCAAGGAGCGCTGCGACGCCGGCTACGGCGTGAACGAGACCGGCCTCGCCGTGTTCCTCGATTTCGCCGACGCCATCAAGCGCCTGGGCCACCAGCGCGTGGAAGAGCGCTACGGCAACCTCTTCCAGATGTACGAGAAGATCACCTCCTCTTCCCCTTGGGAGGAGCCGATGATGATCTATCCGGCCATCCACTACACCATGGGCGGTCTCTGGGTCGACTATGACCTCCAGACCACCATCCCGGGCCTGTACGCCATCGGTGAAGCGAACTTCTCCGACCACGGCGGCAACCGTCTCGGCGCTTCCGCCCTGATGCAGGGCCTGGCCGACGGTTACTTCATCCTCCCGTACACCATCGGCGACTACCTGTCCCACAAGTTTGCGGAGCCCAAGACCGACACCAACGCCCCCGAATTCGCCGCTGCCGAAAAGGCCGTGCGCGAGCGTATCGATAAGATCTTTGCCGTGAAGGGTACCGAGACCGTGGACAGCATCCACAAGAAGCTCGGCCACATCATGTGGGAGTATGTGGGCATGGCCCGCAACGAGGCCGGCCTGAAGAAGGCCATCGAGGAAATCGGCGAACTCCGGAAGGAATTCTGGAAGACGGTCCGCGTCCCCGGCACGAACGAGGAATTCAACCAGGAGCTGGAGAAGGCCCTCCGTCTGGTGGACTTCTTCGACATCGGCGAACTGATGGCCCGCGACGCCCTGAACCGCAAGGAATCCTGCGGCGGCCACTTCCGCGAGGAAATGCAGACGGAAGAGGGCGAGACCAAGCGCGACGACGAGAACTTCATGTATGTGGGCGCCTGGGAATACAAGGGCGAAGGTGTCGCTCCGGAACTCCACAAGGAGCCGCTCAAGTATGAGAACATCAAGATTGCGACCCGTAACTATAAAGACTAACGACGATTATGGAATATAACGTGAAAGTGTGGCGTCAGAAGAACGCCAAAGCCAAGGGTCACTTCGAGACCTATCATGTCACCGACGTGGAAGAGGACGCCTCCTTCCTGGAGATGCTGGACATCCTGAACGACCAGCTCATCCGCAAGGGTGTGGAGCCCATCGCCTTCGACCACGACTGCCGCGAGGGCATCTGCGGCGCCTGCTCCCTGTATGTGGACGGCCGCGCCCACGGTCCGGACGACCAGGTGACCACCTGCCAGCTCTTCATGCGTCATTTCAAGCCGGGCGCCACCATCACCGTGGAGCCTTGGCGGAGCGCCGCCTTCCCGGTGATCAAGGACCTCGTCGTGGACCGTCAGGCCTTCGACAAGATCCTCCAGGCCGGCGGTTTCGTCTCCGTCCGCACAGGCGCCGCACAGGATGCGAACACCATCCTGATCCCGCACGATGACGCGGAACTGTCCATGGACGCCGCCGCCTGCGTCGGTTGCGGCGCCTGCGTCGCCACCTGCAAGAACGGCTCTGCGATGCTGTTCGTGGCCGCGCGCGTCAGCTCCCTCGCCCTGCTCCCGCAGGGCAAGCCGGAAGCCGCCCGCCGCGCCCGCGCGATGGTCGCCAAGATGGACGAACTCGGTTTCGGCAACTGCACGAACACCCGCGCCTGCGAGATGGAGTGCCCGAAGCACGTCACCATCGACCATATCGCGAGACTGAACCGAGAGTATCTGAAGGCGAGATTCAGCGAATAAGAGATTCTCACGTCGGCCGCAAGCGGCCTCCTCAGAATGACAGGGAGAGGTACAAGCGGCCTCCTCAGAATGACAAGAAGAGGGGCAAGCGGCCGGCACCTTGTCATTCCGAGCGAAGCGAAGGAATCTATAATTAGACAGCAGGAATCATCCGGTTCCTGCTGTTTTTTGTGCGCTTTCATACATTAACCTCCAAATTGTTACTTCATAGGGAAAGGGCTGGAAATCCGTCCAGGGGGCATTTTAGAGGTAAATAGATCCGCCAGAAACCCCATTGTATGGGCTTGAAAGGCAATAAAAAGGTAAAAAATAGCACAAAAACTCACTTTTTTATATATTTTTTATATATTATAAATTGTAAATTCTTTTTCAAAATTTAATAATAATTAGTAAATTAGACCGCGTAAATTATTATTAATTTTTTATTTACAAATCCGAATCATTAACACTGTTTTATTTTTGAATATACTCTTTATATTTGCATAATTCAAGATTGTTTTCAATCTTTGCAGGCATATGTCATCATATATGACCTTTGAAAAAACTATTTAGGTGACAATTTAGGAGTGTATTCGATACCAAAATATCGAAAAGTTTTTTGTATCACCATATTTATGTTTAACCAAAGTTTCTTGCTTATGAAAAAAGTAAAACTGTTCCTGGCGTGCCTGCTGGCTGTCGTCTCGACGGCTGCGTACGCTCAGAACATCACCGTCAGAGGTACGGTTACCGACTCCTCCAACGGTGAACCCATCACGGGAGCTGCCGTCGTCGTGCAGGGAAGTGCCACTTCCTACGCGCTGACTGATGTGCAGGGTGCTTTCTCCATCAATGCTCCGAGAAATGGCGTCCTTGTCGTCAGCAACATGGGCTACAAGACGAAGTCCGTCGAGGTGAACGGCATGACTGTCGTCAACATCGCTCTAGAGCCTGATACGGAGTACCTCGATGAGGTTGTCGTCACGGCCCAGGGCCTGACCCGCAAGCAGAAAGCCATCGGCTATTCCGCCCAGGTCATCAATGACGAGCAACTGACCATCACCCACAGCTCCTCCCTCGGAAACTCCCTCGCCGGTAAGGTTGCCGGTGCACAGTTCTGGGGATCTGCCGGTTCCACCTTCAGCGAGGGTAAGATCATCCTCCGTGGTCCGACTTCCTACAACAACCAGGAAGGTAGCGAGCCGATCTATGTGATCGACGGAACCATCGCCAGCGCTGCGGCCGTCAATATGGACGACGTGGAGAGCATCAACATCCTGAAGGGTCCCTCCGCGACCGCCCTGTACGGTTCCCGCGGTGCCAACGGTGCTGTCATCATCACCACCAAGAAGGCCCAGGAAGGTCAGTCCCACGTGGAGTTCAGCCACACGACCACGGCTGAAGTCCTGTACAACCACATCAAGTTCCAGACGGAATTCGGTGGCGGTTCGATGGCTCAGCAGAATACGGCCATGTACAATGCCGTCCAGAAAGCCGGCCTGCTTGACAAATATCCGGATGTCCTGGATGCGAAGGCCGCTTTCGAACTGAACGGTTTTGATCTGCCGGACGGCACTTATACCTATGACTATTGGGAAGATGTGAACTGGGGTCCCCGTTATGACAACACGACCATGGTCCGTCCCGCCGTTTCCTGGGATCCTTCCCATCCGAAGTACGGCAAGGCGGAACCTTGGAGCTATCAGCTCGACCTGCGCGACCTTACCCGCGTCGCCTGGACCAACACGACCACCGTTTCCTTCAACAAGTCCGTCAAGGGAATGAACACCCGCGTGTCCTTCACCAACGTGGACCGTCCCGGTATCTTCTACAATTCCAAGGCTGTCCGCCGTTCCTTCAGCATCAGTTCTCAGATCAAGCCCAACAGCTGGCTGACCGCCGACCTGAGCTATCGCTATCGCGTCCGTGTGAACCAGAACGCTGAGCAGGAAGGTTACTCCGCCAATGGTAACTACATCTGCGACTTCGTTCAGTGGGGCCATACGAATGTCAATCTGAAAGATCTCAAGGATTGGCAGCGTCCTGACGGCGGATGGCGTACCTGGAACATCGTCGGTGCCAAGAACTTCGACGATTATGCCGCCGCTTATCTGGCCGGACAAGCCGACCTTGCCGCGAACTTCCACGACAACCCGTATGCGGTGATGGAGCAGTACACCTATACCAATAAGACCCAGTACCATATGGCTTCCGCTGACGTTTATGCCAGCCTGCCGTACAACTTCCGTCTGGGCGCCCGCATCAACAACCTGATCCAGGACTCCCACTATGAGGAGAAAGATGGTTTTGGTTCCATCAACTTCGATCCGTACTACCGGAACTATTTCGCCGAGACGAACGACATCACGGCACAGGGTTACCTGACCTGGAACAATTCCTTCGTGGATAACCGTCTCACGGCAGAGGCCGCCGCCTTCGCCGAGGCCCGCAAGTATGACTACTACTATCTGAACAGCGCCACCAACGGCGGTCTGTCCGTGATCGACCTGTACAACCTGAGCGCATCCAACAACACGTATTCCACCAACAACAGCGAGACCCATTACAAGACCCGTTCGTTCTTCGGTACCGCGACCATCGGTTGGGATGACCTGGTCTATCTGGACGGCTCCCTCCGTTATGACATCGATTCCCGCCTCCCGGCCGACAAGAACGGTTATCTCTATGGTGGTGGTTCCCTGTCCTTCATGGCCAGCAAGCTCATCAACGCCCCTTGGCTCAACTTCTGGAAGATTCGTGGCTCCCTCGCCCAGGTGGGTTCCACCATCGGCGCTTACAGCGTGAAGCCGACCTACACGGTCTCCACCAAACTCCATGGCCAGACCGGTCTCTACGAGCCTACCACGCAGGTGAATGAGCACATCCTTCCTACCATCTCCACTTCCTATGAGGTCGGTACCGAGTTCAAACTCTTCAACAACCGCTTGTACGGTGATGTCAACTTCTATCTGAAGAATACGAAGAACTCCATCATCAACGCGACGGTTCTCCCGCAGTCCGGTTTCAATTCCCGCACGATCAACGCCGGCCTGGTGCAGAACAAGGGTGTGGAAATCCTGCTCGGCGGCACGCCCGTTCGTACGAAGGATTTCGAGTGGAACCTCTCCGCGAACATTTCCAAGAATGTCAACACGCTGGTTGAACTGGCCCCCGGCCAGCCTTCCACTCGTCTGTATGGCAATTCCTTCTATTTCTTCTGGGATTTGATGTCCATCGAGAAACAGCCGATCGGTGTCATTCAGACCAATGCCCGTTGGCTGCGCAATGATGACGGCCAGCTGATCCTCCGTGCCGGTACCGCCAGCACCGGTGAAGTCCGTCCTACTTTTGAAACCGATAAACCGAAGAGCGTTGGTAACATCCAGCCCGACTTTACGGGTGGTTTCAATACCAGTTTCCGTTACAAGGACTTCACGCTTTCCGCCGCATTCGACTATGTCATCGGTGGTCAGATGGTTTCTTGGACGAACATGTGGGGTAAGGGTTCCGGTCTGCTTGCCGAAACGGCCGTCCTGAACGACAAGGGCAAGAGCATCCGTGAGCCGGTCCAGACCGGTGGCGGTATCCACCTGACCGGTGTGGACAAGGATGGCAATCCGATGGACGGTTACATCGACGCCTTCTACTATTTCTACTATCAGTATGTCTATGACCAGGATTCCACGGTTTTCAACCGTACTTATCTGAAGATGCGTGAACTTGCTCTCCGTTACAACATGCCGAAGAACGTTGTGAACAAGATCAAGGGCATTTCTTCTGCCAGCATTGCTTTCGTGGCTACCAATCCTTGGCTCATCTACTCCGCGGTTCCGCACATCGATCCTTCCGAACTGGGCGGTGCTGAATACAACTTCCTCGAAGGCGGTCAGGCTGTGTCCACCCGCTCCTTCGGTGTTACGCTCAATGTCACTTTCTAATACAGGAGGATGAAGATTATGAAAAAGATATATGCCCTTTTGATTCCCGCCCTGGTTGCCGTTCTTATGGCCGGCTGCGCCAAACTCCATGATTTCGGCGACATCAACCTGGACCCCAATAAGCCTTCTACGCCGTTTACGACCTACTTCTTCACGCAGGCCTGCAAGTATGTGCCGATTTTCGTGCTGAGAGATGCGACCAACGGCTATGATCCTTGGCAGCAGGAATGGGCCGGTTACCTTTCCGAGTCCAAGAACAACCAGTACGGTCCGCTGTCCACGACTTCCACCTTCGGCAGCGGCACCTACTATCTGTATCCGATCAAGAATCTCATGAAGATCGTCGAACTGAATGAGGACGAAGAGGAGAAGGATAAACCGAACGTCACGGCCTTCGGCTCCACCAACAACCAGATTGCGGTGGCCAAGACTTTGATGGCTTTCATCTACATGACCCTCTCCGACATCCAGGGCCCCATCGTTCTCTCCGAGGCGCTCCAGGGCGTTTCCCAGGACAACTGGAAGCCGAAGTATGACTCTCAGGAAGATGCCTACAAGCAGCTTGACGAGATGCTGACCCAGGCTTATTCCCTGTTCGATGAGAGTGGTGACCTGAACGGCGCTGCGGACGTCCTCTACGGAGGCGATGTCGCCAAGTGGAAGAAATTCAATGCTTCCGTCCGGATGTTGATGGCCATCAAACTCAGCGACGTGGATCCCGCTACGGGCAAGTCCCGCTTTGCGGCCGCCTATGCCCATGGCGGTATGACCTCCGCTGAGGACGGCTTGAACTATACGTATGACGACCTGAACAAGAACTACCTGTATTACTGGGTCAGCCCGGACAACCCGAGCGCCGGTTTCAATGCCGTTCCGAATTACTTCATCGTTGAGGAGATGAAGGCCCTGAAGGATCCGCGCATGTTCAAGTACTTTGACATCGAGGGTTATAAGGGATCGCGTTCCGTAGAGAAGTTCCCGCGGGATCAGTACACCTCCTTCTATGGCATTCCGTTCGGTCTTGCCAGCAACTCCCACGTTTCCGCGTGGGCCAGCTACACTTGCTGTGTCAACAGCAAGATGATTGCGATGGATGCCACGATCCCTGTGATTCCTGCTTCCCGTGTTCTCCTGGTGGAGGCCGAGGCCGCCCAGCGTGGTTGGATTTCCGCTTCCGCGAAGGACCTCTACGAGGCCGGTATCAAAGCTTCCTTCGATTGGTGGGAGGCCTCCGGCGCTGACGAATATGTCGCCAGCGAAGGCGTCGCCTTCGACGCTTCCAAGGCGATCGAGCAGATTGCCCTCCAGCGCTGGATCGCCGGTTATCTCGCCGACGGTATCGAGGCCTGGTCCGACTGGCGCCGCCTGGATATTCCGAAGATGCCCGTTGGTCCTGCCGCCGCTGACCAGGGTACTACCCATTATCCGTTCCGTCTCCCGTTCGACGCCGATGTCGACGGCCAGCGCAATGAGGAGAATTACAATGCGGCCATCAAGACGCTGAAGCCCACCGGTGAAGACACCAAGGACAACCGCGTATGGTGGGATGTCGCTCCGAACGATGATGGTGTTCTGACCGAGGCGCAGTGCACGCCGCCTACCCTCTAAGTCTTGAACCGACACAACGAGAAACCCGACCGAAAGGCCGGGTTTCTTTTTATTCCACCTCGAAAGCGAATTCTTGATAGACGGGCTTTCCGTCTTCCGTGAAGCCCTCGGCGACCGCCTTGAAGCGACCGGCGTAGCCCGGCGTATGGATTTCGATGCGGTAGTCGGAACCGGCGTCCAGGTTCAGGACGGGGTGCCAATACAGGAGTTGGCGCAGGTCCTGACCCTCCCCTTCCGGGACGGCGCCGTTGTAGGCGACCGGATAGGCGACCCCCTGGAAGTCCACCACGCGCACGTTGGCGGGGAAGTGGAGGGCGGTGACGTAGTTTTTCTTGGTGATGAAGTTCACCAGCCCGTGGTAGGCGACCTTCCCGCAGACGAAAGACTGCAGGTAGATGTCCACGTCCTCGAGCAGCATCGCATCGAAGCCCAGCAGCAGGTCGAGGTCGCTCAGGACGACGCCGTCCATCATCACGAGGATGCTTCCCGTCCTGTCGAACCGCGACTGGACGGCGTCCGAGACGACCAGCTGCAGCTGCCAGACATCGTTCACCCGGCGGAGGCTGAGCTCAGGGATGATTTCCACCAGGACTTCCCGGACCGACGGGAAGCGGTTATAGTCGTCCAGATGATAGCGGCGATGGTCGACGGATTCGAGCAGCAAGTCTTTCCGGCGGGTCATGAAGGTGGTCAGGGTGTCGATGCGGAGGTTCTTTTCGGCGCGGAGGGCGGCCTTCCGGGACACGAGGTCCTGCCGCTGGACGGGGCACAGGAGGAGCTTCGGCAGCGTCCCGGCTTCGGGATGGATGAAGGGACTCTCAAAGTCGATATATCCTTCCTTCCTGTCCAGCTGCGACACTTCGCTCACGATTTCCCGGTTGCCGTAGATGTTGGACGTATAATACCGGATGATGTCCGTTCCGTCGGCACGGCCGATGTAGAGGCTGGCGGGATCCCCGGCCGTGGACAGGGTGGCTTCGGTGTAGTCGCTTTCCGCCCTTGCTCCCAGGAGACGGGCGGTGACGATTTGTCCATCATACTCGGTCACAGGATTCGCGCCGGGGCGGAGGCGGACATCGGCCGGAAGGGCCTTCAGGAAGCTTTCCGGCGAGTTTTCCTGCGCGGCGGGACGAAGGTCGTCCTCGTGGCGGACGGACAGGCTCACCGAAGCCCTCGATCCGCCGTTGCTGAGGACCAGCGCGGCCGCGGCGCCTTTCGGAAGGCGCGTCCGGGCGGAGAGCTGCAGCGCCCCCTGCGGGGCCGCTTCCGGCTGCGGCAGGGATTCATAGGCCGACTCGTCCAGGATTTCGACACCGTCCGGCACCCGGGCGGCGGAGGTGGTGTTGAAGACGGTCAGCAGGCGGGAACCCGCCATCCAGGGCGACCCTTCCTCCCCGGCGTTGACGGCGGTATAGGCGACAAGCCGGTAGGTGCCGGTGGGAGCGGTGACGGGAATCCGGAAGGATCCAGCGCCCCGGCCTTCCAACAGGCCTATTTTGGCCGTACAGGCCGTTCCGGCCTCGGAAACGAGTTCCAGGTAGGATACGGCGCTTTCGTTCGAAAAACGGCCGTTTCCGTCCAGGCAGGTCAGGGAGCACCAGACGGCGTCGCCGGCGACATACACTTCCCGGTCGGTGGAGACATAGATGCGTTCCACGGGCACGGCGGCCGCCCCCTGGAGGATGCCGGCGCAGAGGGCCAGCATCGAAAGTATCATCCTTTTCATCGTCATTCTTCCCAAAAATCAGGTACATCCTGCGTTCCACCCGCCGCGAAGCAGTCGTAGCAGCGGGCCTCTCCCCAGCCGTAGGGGCCTTCCATGGTCGGATCGGAATTCGGCAGGGTATTCGGAATCAGGGGCATATATCCCTTGTTGTAGTAGTCGCGCCAGCTGTTTTCTCCAATCAGGTTTCCATTCCGCAGGGGATATCTCAGCGCATAGGGGTTTCTCTCTCTCGTCAGGAGATACTGGCTTCCGATGTAGGCCCGCTGGGTGGTGGCGGTGGAAACGGTTACGTACCCCAGGACCATCCGGTCCGGCTCGGTCTCACAGCGGAGGTTGCCCTGGATCTCGCCGGGATTCGGGGTGAACAGGTTGTCTCCCGCTCCGGTGCTTTCCTCCAGGTGCTGGAGGAAATCGTAGGTTCGCTTGTCGATGGTGCGGGCTTTCACCCGGATGCTGTAGCGGCGGTGGTTCCGGTCGTCATACCGGGAAAACGAGTGCAGGGGGAAATCCTTCACGCCGGAAGTGGACATGCCGGTATAGTTGACGGGAATCTGCAGGCCCTTGTCGAGCGACCGGAAGCACCAGTAGCGGTCCCAGGCATTATCCCGGTATTCCGTGACGGTATTGGTCCTGGAATCGTAGTCGTAATTCAGGTAATACTCCGTATGGAACCGCCAGGTTTCGTCGAAGGAGAGGAGCAGATAGCCCGTTGCATCGGGGCCCCCGTCCAGGGTGACGTTCACCATGACGTCGTTCAGGTTGGCCCTGAAGTTGATTTTCTTGATGACGGGCGGGGTCAGCGGCTTGATCCAGTCGCTCGTGTACAACGCATCGTCCGTATTGACACACACGCGGTAGTTGTGGCCGACGGGGGCGTTTTCCGTGTGGAGGACATACTTCGTCATCGGGATATGAGCATCTGTCTGCCCGTCGGAGGAGATGGTTCCCTCATATACGCCGCCTGCGTCGTCTTCGGCCCAGACGCGCTTGACGGGAATCTTGGGCCGGGCGTCGTCCGGGCCGGGCCATAGGGAAGACATGGACCCGACATAGACCGTGGACATCTCTCCGAGGACGAGGCTTCCGTCCACGACGAGAACGCCTTCCGGAGCCTCCTCAAGATCCGGCTGATACGGGTAGATGCAGGCCGTCGCCAGGGAAAGGACGGCGAGAAGGGGCAGGATCTTTTTCATCAGAACAGGATGTTGAGGTTGACGTACGGAATCTGGGTGGCGAACACCGACAGCATATAGCCATTGGCCACCCCGGAATCGTTCTTGAAGAAGACCGAGTACGGGTTCTTGCGGCCGGTGACGTTATATACGCCCACGGTGATGGTCGTGTGGAAGGCGGCCTTCAGGTAGTGGCCCGGGTCGATGTTGAAGGCGATGTCGGTGCGGAAGTAGTCCGGGATCCGGAACGAGTTGCGCTCGGCATAGGCCATGCGCCAGTTGCCGCCATACCAGTACGTGCCGATGGGAACCGTGACCGGCCGGCCGGTGGAATAATCCACGTTCACCGAGAAGCTGTACCGGTGCGTCAGGGCGAAGTTCGTCACGAGCTTGAACTCGTGCGGCTTGTCATAGGGGGCGTTGTACCAGTCGCCGCCGGCGATGGTCTCGTTGCCGCGGTCCTGCATCTCTTTCTGGTGGGCGCGGGAGTAGGTGTAGGAGAGCCAGCCGGTGATCTTGCCGGTGGTTTTCTTGGCCATCACTTCCACGCCGTAGGCCCGTCCGAATACCGGGATGAGGTCGTCGGCCAGGTCCGGGTTCATGGCCAGCTGCGCGCCCGGCCGGAAGTCCAGGGCGAAGCGGGTCCGCTTGTAATAGAGTTCGGCGGAAAAGTCGATGCCGGTGTTCAGTTCCGTCCAGTATACGCCGCCGGCGCCATGCCAGCCCCAGGTGGGCTTGATGGCCGCGTCGCTGAGCTTCCAGGTATCCATCGGGGAAACCGCGGAAGTGTTGGAAATCAGGTGGATATACTGGGTGAGCGAGTTCAGGCCGGCCTTGAAGGAGAGGTTCTCAAGGGGCGAGTATTTGAGGGCCAGCCGCAGGTCGGGCAGGCCGAAATAGGTGGTTTCGTCCTTGAGGGCGAAGAAGGTGGAAATGCGGACGCCGCCCTCGAGGGAGAACTCGTCCGTCGGCTTCCATGTGTCGGACAGGTAGAAGGCCGGCTCCTCGGCGTTCTCCCGCTTGAGGGTGCGCGCCCTGACCATAGAATCGAACCCGAAGGGCGTCAGGATGCCGGGGTCCAGCATGTAGTGCGTCATGTGCATGCCCCAGGCGAGTTCGTGGTAGAGCCCCAGCTGCCGTTTCCGGTCCATACGGAGGAAGGCCTGGCGGATGTAGGTGTCCAGGTCGTAGGCGCCTCCCTCCCACTCGTGGGCGGAAAGGCGGTTCGTATAGCGGTCGTAACCGGCGCTCACCTCCGTGCGTCCGATCTTGGAGCGGTGCTTCCATACGACGGAAGCGTTCACGTTGTTGTAGCGGAAGGTTGTATCGCCGCCGAAGGTGAATCGGTCGTTGGCGTAATAGCCGTATACGTGGAGGGAGTTGTTTGCGTCGAACCGGTGGGTGAGGCCGAAGTTCGCATCCGCGAAGCCCGCCGAACCCCCGGAATACGCGCTGTTCTTGGGCAGCCGCTTCATGATCCAGTCGGAGTAGGTGATACGGCCGCCGGCGTTGACGGAGGTCTTCCCATTGACGATGGGCCCTTCCACCTGCAGCCGGCTCGTAAGGACGCCGATGCCGGCGGAACCCTTCCACTTCTGCATGTCGCCGTCCTTGGAATCCACCCGGAGGACCGAGGACACGCGGCCGCCGTATTCGGCCGGAATCGAGCTCTTGTACAGCTCCACGTTGGATACGATGTCGGGATTGAAGGCGGAGAAGATGCCGAACAGGTGCGTGGGGTTGTAGATGGTGCTGCCGTTGAACAGGATGAGGTTCTGGTCGGCGCTGCCGCCGCGGACGTTGAAGCCGCCGGACGCCTCGCCCACGCTCTTGACGCCCGGAAGGGTGAGGACGGCCTTGATCACGTCCCCTTCGCCGAAGGCCGACGGAATCTTGTTCATCGTCTTCACGCTCACCTTTTCCACGCCCATCTCCGTGTTCCGGTGCTGGGCCATGCTTTCGGCCGAGACGACGGCTTCCTTGAGCATCGTCACTTTCTCGGTCATCACGACGTTCAGGCCGCCGTCGGAGCGGACCACGACGCGGAGGGCGAGGTCCTCCTTGCCGTCGGCGCTGAAGTTCAGGACGTTCTCGCCGCCGGGCAGGCTGAGGGTGTAGTTTCCGCGCCGGTCCGTCCGCGTATAGCTTTTCGTGTTGTCGTCGAAGACCACGACCCCGTACAGGGGCTCGCCGGTTTCGGCCTCCGTCACGGTTCCGTGCACGCTTTTCATCGCCTTTCCCTTGTCCACGGCCGCGTCGCCGATGGTGTAGACTTTGTTCCGGTAGGTGGCGAGGGCGGGGGCGTCCACATACTGGACGACGGTCGTATCTTTTTGTTTTTCAGAGAAATACGATTCCGGAAGGCCGATCCCGGTGCCGGGCAGGTCGGCCGGCGTGGCGGCCCCGTACACCGGCGCCTCGGAGACGGCGTGCCAGCGGACGGCATCGACCGAGAGGAGCGGGTCTCCCGCGGGTTCCTTCAGCAGTTTTTTTAGCGTGCGTTTCCGGATTTTCCGGACGGCGCCGTTCTCCAGCACGTAGAAGTTCTCTTCCTGCTGGAAGTAGTTCGGGACCGAGGGGTTGAAGTCGTCCGTCTCCTCGCCGATGGCCCGCCAGCCTCCTCCCCCGTTCGCGTCGAACCGGAGGTTTTTCCGCACCTGCCGCAGGAGGGGTTTCCGCCCGTTCCGGAGCACCTCGAAGAAGCCTTCCGGGGCTTCCTTCCATCCCAGGTACTGCAGGTTCACGAACAGGGTTTCTCCCATCGTGAACCAGGCAACCTGGTCGCGAAAAACCACCACGGGCGTCGTTCCCTCGAGGGGACGGACCTGCAGCTCGTTCATGTAGGCGTCCACGTTCAGGGAAATGTCCTCGTACTGCTTGCCGTTGTACCAGACGGTCCCCTGCTGGAAAGCCTTGTGGCTCCAGAAGTAGGTTCCGTTGAACTTGAATGGGTAGGTGGCCGGCAGTTTTCCGCGGAAGATGCCCGAAAACACGGCCGCCTCGTCTTCGCTTTGCGCCGCGGCCGTTCCGGCCAGGGAGAGCAGCGCCAAAGCGATGAGAATCGTTCGTTTTACCATAAAAAGTTATTGAATGGATACCGGCCTGCGTGGATTTCCGCCACCATTTTGTACAGGTCGTTCCTCAGCTTGTCAATGCCGATCTTCTGCGTCGCGGAGATGAAGATGCACGGGGTTTTCTCCTGCGCGATCCAGCTGTTCTTGAGTTCGTCCAAGGTGCGGTTCTTGGCCTCCTTGGGCGTGAGGGAGAACTCGTCGTAGGGCTCGTAGGTGTAGGCATCGACCTTGTTGAACACGACGAAAACGGGTTTGTTTGCCGCGCCGATGTCCCGGAGCGTCTGCTCCACCACCTGCATTTGTTCCTCAAAATCGGGATGGGAGATGTCCACCACGTGCACGAGTATATCGGCCTCCCGGACCTCGTCCAGGGTGCTCTTGAAGGCCTCGACCAGCTGCGTGGGCAGTTTCCGGATGAAGCCGACGGTATCCGACAGCAGGAACGGGCAGTTCTCGATGACTACCTTCCGCACAGTCGTGTCGAGGGTAGCGAAGAGCTTGTTCTCCGCGAAAACATCGGATTTCGCCAGGATGTTCATCAGCGTGCTCTTGCCGACGTTCGTGTAGCCGACGAGCGCGAGGCGCACCAGGGAACCGCGGTTGCTGCGCTGGGTGGCCATCTGGCGGTCGACCTTCTTCAGGTCCTCCTTGAGCTTCGAAATCCGCTGCTTGACAATACGGCGGTCCACCTCGATCTGGGTTTCACCCATACCGCCGCGGGTGCCCATGCCGCCGCGCTGCCGCTCCAAGTGCGTCCACATGCCGGCGAGCCGGGGTAACATGTATTGATAATGAGCCAGTTCCACCTGCATCTTGGCATAGGAGGTCTTGGCCCGCTGGGCGAAAATCTCGAGGATCAGGCTCGTCCGGTCGATGACGTCTGAGCACTCGATGATCTTCTCGATGTTGCGCTGCTGCGTGCCGGTGAGCTCGTCGTCAAAGATGACATACTGGATCTCGTTTTCCTCGCAGTATGCCTTGATTTCCTGGAGCTTGCCCGTGCCGATGTAAGTGGCCTTATCGGGCCGGTCCATCCGCTGCATATACATCTTGTCGCCGATGGCGCCGGCCGTCTCGGCCAGGAACTGGAGCTCGTCCAGGTATTCCTGCACCTTGCGCTCCCCTCCCTTT
>JAEEGK010013027.1_pt1 | contig 18805 bp, 21 predicted proteins | sample 8958771 | NCBI WGS metagenome assembly JAEEGK01 (sample SAMN16246547, study PRJNA631951) | gut metagenome | biome: gut microbiome; feature: rumen; material: SC-attached | host: Bos | place: Iran: Karaj | collected 2018-10
CTATCCAAGCTCTGAACAGCGGAGCCATGGGCAGCCTGTGGCTTTGCAGAGACCCGTCTCTTGACAGGCTCGTTGTCGCCAAAAGGCTCCATTCGAACTTGAACCAGCAAGATCTTTACATCAAAAGATTCCTGCAAGAAGGGAGCATCCTCGCCCACCTGAACCATCCAAGCATCATCCAGCCGTACGCCCTCTGGAAAGACAGCGACGGCAACTACACGATGTCGATGGAGTACGTTCAAGGTTCTAGCCTCAAGGATTTGCTGTTACGGAACAAGCGACCGCCCATCTGGGTCGTCGAGACCATCCTCTACGAATTGCTGAACGCGTTAAGCCACGCCCACCGCAACGGCGTCACGCACCGCGACTTGAAACCCGCGAACATGATGATCGACAAGGACGGACGCGTACGCCTCTTGGACTTTGGCATCGCCCACACCGAAACGCCGCTCGACATCGGCAAGGAACTCACGCAGACCGGTTGCATCATCGGCACTGCAGCCTACATGAGTCCCGAGCAAATCATGGGCGAAAAAGTCAATTATTCCAGCGATTTGTTCAGCGTGGGCATCATCGCCTGCGAAATGCTCATCGGCGAAAACCTCTTCCGCGGCAAGGACTTCGAAGAGACCCGCGAAAACATCCTCAAGATGAAATTCAAGCCGGAAGTGTTCCCGGACGATGTCCCCAAGCCGCTTCGCAAGTTCGTCCTGAAGCTCCTCAACAAGCGGGCCAGCAAACGCCCGTCCTCGGCATGCGACGCCGCGAACGAACTCGCAGAACTCTTGAGAGAATACCCCCGCGACATGACTCCCTACATCGCGGAATGGGCCGATACGGTAAATGAAGACCAAGCCATCGACTCCATCATATCTCCTAAGCCACAAAAAACTACATTTAAGTACGGAATAGGATTTTTATTTGGAATTTTGGTCGCCACGATAGCGTTCATCGTTATCCAGTTCGCGATCTAAAAGGATTAGTCCAATGAATTGGATTGACATCGCATGTGCTGCATGCCTGCTTATATTTGGCGTCATAGGTCTATGGCGCGGTCTTTTAGGCAGTATTTTTAGGCTATGTGCATGGGTTGCAGCAATAGCAGGAGCATATTTTTCTCAAAGTCTCTTCTGCTATTTTGTCATGCAAAATTTTGAATTTAGCGAATTTACAGCACGCCTCATTTGCATCAGCATAGGCTTCTTGATTCCGTTCCTGCTGTTTTCGTTTATCGGACATATTGTCGGAGATTCCATCAAAAACACAATTGTCGGGAAGACGAACCACATTCTAGGAGCGCTGTTCGGACTGATCAAGGCGGCTCTTGTCTGTTTCGTTTTGCTATTCATCCTGCACCTGCTCCCCGTACAAGGTAACCTCAAGGACATGAGGGACAACGCCATCGCATACAGCGTTTACAAATCGTCACTCGAATCGTTCGGCTATTCCTCTGACGAGGTAAACCTCCGCAAGATGGCCAAAGAAAAAGCAAGCGAGCTAACAAAGACGATTACAGATAAAGCAAAAGGCACTCCCGAAGAAGCCGCCGATTCCCTCAAGAGCGCCGCAAAAGAAGCCGCCACCGAAGTTTCAAACAAAGTCAGCGAAACGGCGACAAAAGCCAAAGATGCCGCCATCGCCGCCAAAGACGCCGCCGTCAAGTCTCTAGAAAAAAGCAAAACCGACTCCACTAAAAAGACGAAAAAATAGAGACGACAACCATGAAAGGCGAGTATCGCGCCCATGCTTGCATGGGCATGATCGAGCCGAATGGTTGGGACTTGAACGAAGTGAAAGGCCAAAGACGAAAGACGATAGAAAATTGCTGTGAGCACACTTCGCTGTGAGCAACGAGCAGTGCACGGAGAGCCCAGAGCATTTCTTTGCTTATGTCATCCTGGAGAGGCGTAGCCTCGATAGGATCCACTGCAGAAACAAGCAGCGAACACGTCTCCGTCATTCCGGCCCGCGACTGCTCTGAGCGCAGTCGAATGGGAGCCGGAATCTCTTCACAGTTTAGAAAGCATTTACGCGTATCATTTTGCGGTTTTGCTTACTGCGGATAAAATACACGCCAGCATTAAATCCAGCATCGCGGAGCACGGCCTTCAACGACGAAACATCAGAAACAGCATTAACCGTTCCAAGATACTTGCCGTTCAAATCATAAACGCCAAACACATCATTCGTCACGCCCGTCTTTAGCAACGGCTTCATCGCAATAGACGTCAAATGCCCCGGATCCGTCTTTGCCGAATCATCAGCCACGGCATACCACTTCGCATATTCAATGCTCGCCGTCGCATCCGTCGGCGGAGTCGTCAAATTCGCCCCATAACTTGCATTATTGAGCATCCCATCATCAATCATGCCGTAAAACACGCCCTTCGAAAGCTCCTTCGAAAAACTGTTCTCCAAGTCGCCGCGCAACTGCGCCGTACCGCCAATAACCTTGTATTCAACCGGCCACATCACACCATAAACTTGTGCATTTTCCTTGACAAAACTTTCAAGAATCACCGAAAGCGCACCGACCTTCGCCTTACCGCTAATCGTACCGCTCACAAGCCAAGCATCTTCTTCGAGCACGGCATCATCCCCCACGCTCCCGCCGCTCACGAACGCACGCCCTCGCACAACTGCGTTACCGCTAATCGTTCCGCCATTCACCACAGCGTCCGGCCCCACGTAAGCCGTAGCGGCCACCTTCGCCTTGCTGCTCACAAGCCCGCCGCCATTGCTATGCTTGCTGTAGCCGTTCGCATTCGCAGGCTTCCAGAATCCGTCATTATATCCTTCCGGCTTTCCATTCTCCACCTCGATCATGTATGGATAACGTAAAATACTGTTGTTGCCTAGTTGCTGTTATCCACTTTGTGGAGAAGGCGAGGATTCCATTGCAACTGTCATTCCGGCGGCGACGGGGTGTCATCCTGAGCCTGTCGAAGGATCTCAAAAATTAAGCAAAGCTATGGCACGAACTGCATGATTATTTCCTACCACCTAACCCCAAAAACCTAAAACCTAACCCCTAATACCTAACTCCCCCTACTTCCGTCCAATATTCTTGAATTCGGGGGCGATTGCAACGCAATTCGAGTCTTTAGGCGCAACGCGGGACAAAATCAAATCCACCGTAAAGAATCCCTTCGTCGATGCACTCACCGACCAGCGGCTCCCTGCCGGGCAATCCTTGACATCCTTGTTCAACGTAGCCACAAAGCGGCTTCCCGTCACACGATACGTAAAGAAATCCGTCGTAAGCGAATCCGGCATCTGGAGTGCCTTAGGGCCGCCCACCGCCTTATTCTTGGCAAAGTAAGACTTTTGAGCACTAATGTAAAACGAAGCCTGTTCCGTAAGATCCTCGGTTAAAGCCTGCGTACCCCCAAAAACGCTCCCCGTCGAACAACCTCGCACACCCAAAACAAGAATCAAAATAAACGCCAATGCACATCCCGCAAAAATCCAATATTTCGCTTGAACCTTTTTTGCAGCCGCCCAAACTTTTCCGCACAAATCTTTGAACTTTTTCACGGGCTTCGAACTAGGCTCCTTGGCCCCGAAGATAGAAGCATCCTTCAACAGGCCACCATCTTGCCACTTAAGAAGTTTCAAAGCCACAAGCACTCGGCAGAACGGCTTCGGGAAAGCCAATCCAAACGCAGCAATAACAAAGAGAACAATGCTTACAATAAACAAAATAAGCAAAGCCTCGTCAGCAGCAGGCAACATTTCCTTGGCATGTTTAAGGACACTCAAAAGTTTCCTGTCGTCCGAAAAATTTTCAGCGGCAAATCGCCCCGTAAACGAATTCGTATAACGGGCAAGCCCCATCTGCACTCCGCTTTTCGCGATAATGCAAACCTTCGTGAGCACACGCTCGACAGCAAAAGCGAACATTCCCAAAATGGCAATAAGAGACGCAATCAAACGAGCGGTACGTACAGGAGTTAAACTTTTCATTCGTTCTTTTTCCTTTGATGTCTTAGTTGTCGGTCACTGGTTATTTGTCAATGGTCCATTGCAATAAATAATATAATAACTCCCATAATAACTCCCAAATGTTTCCTACATGCTCAATCCTTTTTTACCGTGATTTTCCAGTAATATGTCCATTACAGGTTCGAATTCCCCTTTTTTAGCAATTTTTCTTTTTTTTGTATAAAAAAATTTGTTTTTACAATTCATTTTTTGTAGATTTAATGATGACAAATGCTTTTAAACAAGCATAAAAGGAGGACCTTTCCTATGATGAGCAATATAAAGAAACTGTTAGCGGCAACCCTCGCTCTTGCAGCATCTATTTATGCGACCGAACGAGTTTATTTAGCGCCGTTCAATATGGTTGGCTTGAACGAGAATTTCGCACTCCCAGCCGAAAAACTCATGAACGCCTATATCGAAGACGATAATCGTTTCGTTTTGGTCAACTACACCGAACAGGATTCCATCAAAGCCGGCGACCGCGACGCAGCCAATAAAAAGGCAATCGAAAAGAACTGCTCCAAGTTCATCATGGCCGAATTCACCCGCCTTGGCGAAAACGTCATCACCTCCTTCAAACTTTACGACGTCAACAACGAATCCCCCGTTTGGAACGACCGCCTCAAAGCCAAGAATCCCGACGACTTCGATCCGATTATCCAGCGCGTAGCCCGCAACATCGGAACAAAAAACAAAGCTGTCGATGATGACGATATTCTCAGCGTTACTGCACAAGAAACAAAGAAACTCAGAAAGAAGAGTATTTCCTCTTACATCGGTGCTCAAGTTTCCCTCGTAACCGAACTCAATCCTGATGTTCAGTGCGACGGAGGCTTTGGACTTTTCTTGTTCTATGATGCCAAAAACTTCTTGTTCAGCCTCGACTGGACCATGAACAACCTTGATGCAAAGGGAACGTCTAGACCAAGACTTTCGGGTCTGTCTCTTTCGGGATACTATCCGTTCGGCACCAAGAACATCACACCGTTCCTCGGAGGTGGTCTCGCCTACAGCAGAAGAACCTTGGATATCGACGTCGATGGCTTTGACAGTGATAAATACGATTTGACTTCAAGTGGTGTTTCTGTTGAACTTGGTGGCGGTATTATTTTCAATCGCGCAAGCCGAGTCATGTTCATTGCAGATGCCAAGTACTTTATAGACTGCTTCAAGAGCCCGTTCTTAAAGTCTATCAATGAAATCAAGACTAATAATTCTAACGACAGTTATTACCGCAGACCAGAAACAGAATACGATATCAAGACCAAAAACAACTATTTAACAGGGTTCAAATTCAGTCTGGGTCTCGCATTCGGTGTCTAAAAATGCTATAATAAATTAATAATTTGCTTCAGGCATCTGCGTCATGTCCATGACCGGATGCTTTTTTAAGCGAACAAATTTATTTAGATTTTGACTTGAGGTATGAATATGACGAACAAGATAATCGCTCGCAGGAACATGTGGAAATTATCTCTTTTGTGCGCTGTAGTGGCCATAATGACATCATGCAGTGGCTCTTACTACGAAAGAGTTCAAAGCGAAGCTTCCATGCACAGTCCTTATAATTGCGATGGCTTACACATCAAACAAGGCGTATGGCATTACATGGACAGTTTTGGACAAGTTGTCGATACAAAAGGTCGTTGCTACAAAGGCATGAAACATGGTAACTTTGATTTTTATGTCAACGGAATTAAAGTTGCTACAACTAAATACGAAAGAGATGCAGAAGTTAGTACCAGTTGTTATGTAAAAGGTTTGCAGACGCTTAATTTGCAAGCATGCATGGCAGCTAGTGCCAGATACAACAGCAATGGCAACTATGTTGAAGGTAATAACACTAATACCAACGTTCCCATCATGAGAACAGAACCTGTCAAAAAGAGCGTTTGGGATTAGTTAAGGAATCAAAAATTTTTTATCTTTTGCCGTGGAATTTCAGCCGAATTTCACGGCTTTTTTTATTTGAGGTTTTATTATGGCTAAAAAGAAAGATACCCAGACGAACATGTGGACCGGTCGCTTTGCTAGCGGTATGGCACAGAGCATGGTCGATTTAAGTTTCAGCTTGCAGTTTGATGCAGAACTCATCGAAGAAGATATCGAAGGGAGCATCGGGCATGGCAAGGGTCTTGTTGAATCTGGAGTTCTTTCGAAGGCCGACTACAAGAAGATTTGCGACGGTCTCAAGAGCATCCTCGACGACTACCACGCTGGCAAGAATCTTTGGTGCGATAGCGACGAAGACATCCACATGGCCGTAGAACGCGTGCTCACGGAACGCATCGGCGCACTCGGCAAGAAGATCCACACGGGCCGTAGCCGCAATGACCAAGTCTGCACGGACTTCAAGCTTTACATGCGTCACCGCGCTGCCGAAATCCGCGCTCTCGAAGTGGAACTCATGGAAACGGTACTCGACCTTGCCAAGAAGTACTTTGGCAAGATGATGCCGGGCTATACGCACTTGCAGCAGGCACAGCCGATTTACTTTAGCCATTACCTCATGAGCATGTTCTTTGCTGTGAGCCGTGACGTGAAGCGTCTCGACAACTTCTTGGAATTGCATAGCCAGCTCCCGCTCGGCAGTGGCGCTATGGCCGGTTCTGCATTCCCCTACCACCGCGCTCTCGTGGCCGAAGCTCTCGGTTTCAAGGACGTGAGCCCGAACAGCATTGACGCGGTAAGCCATCGCGACATGATGCTCGAATTCGAAGCCGACCTCGCTATCATCGCTAACACGATGAGCCGCTACGCCGAAGACTTTGTGAACTGGAGCTCTTGCGAATTTGGATTCCTCACTTTGCACGATGCATTCTCCAGCGGTTCTTCGATGATGCCGCAGAAGAAGAATCCGGACTCCATGGAACTTATCCGTGGTAAGTCTGGCCGCATGCTCGGCAATTTCACTTCGCTTTACACGCTCGTGAAGGGCGCTCCGCTCAGCTACAGCCGCGACTTGCAAGAAGACAAGGAACCGGTCTTCGATAGCGTCCACAACGTGAAGGTGATTCTCCGCGTGATGAAGGAAGCTTTGGAAACGGCTCGTTTCAACTTCGAAACGATGCACGCCAAGATGCTCCCGGCGCTCCTTGCAACGGACCTTGCAGACTTGCTCGTGGAAGCTGGTGTTCCGTTCCGCGACGCCCACCACGTGGTGGGAAGCCTCGTCGGCGATGCCGCACGTGCCGGCAAGCAGTTTACGGAACTTTCCGACGAGGCTTGGGCCGCCGCAGGCGTCCCGGACGTCGCCAAGATGAAAAAAACGCTTACGTTCGAATACAGTATCAGCAAGCGCAATATCGAAGGCGGTACGGGCCCGAAGTCCGTGAAGCAGCAATTCACGAAAGCCGCAGCGATTCTCAAGAAGTTCAAAAAGTAAGCGGATTCCGTGTAAGGTGCCCCCGGCACAGAGGCCGGGGTGACATTGCATCTCGATTACGTCATCCTGAAGCCCAGAGGCTGAAGGATTCAGTCAATGTTCATTCAATATGTGACTGGATGCTTCGTTGCGCTCAGCATGACGCAATGCGTAAGGCGACCCCGGAATAAATGCAACCGAGGCGAACGCTGCGAAAATGCTTGCATTTTCATAGCTGAGCCGAAGGGCATTGTACATGTACAAATCCGGGGTGACAAAGCGTACAATGTCATGCCGGACTCTGTTCCGGCATCAGTTGTTTATAATGCAAAAAAAAGAGGCCCGAAGGGTCTCTTTTTTTTCGTCTTTCGTCTAAACTATTCTTTCACACAGCGGACCGAGTATTCGTTAGAAACGTTGTATGTCATGAGGCTCGGTGCGCTGTTGTAGTAACTTATCCACATTGCAGAAGCATTTCCGTCGGAAGTTTTACCATTAAGCCAGAAATAGGCGCTGGAATTCAAGTCAAAGTAATCTCCACTTTCGCGTCCGCCGGCTGCTTTAGCATCAAAGCCCCAGGAATTAAGTCCCTTTGAAGCATTGCTGTTCCAACCAGATGTAGAACGTAATTCGGAACTCGTCTTGGCAATTTGAATCAATTGCGAAAAATCATTAATAGTAGGCAAGCGCCACCCTTCTGGGCAAACAGACTTTGCTGTTTCAAACGTGTAAAGGCGTCCATATTCCTTGCATTTTTCTTTATCGCCATTATAGCAATGGCTTCCGTCGGCATTGTAATTTAAGTTATCCGCCATCCACGTAACGCCATTGATATTCACAGTTCTGTACGTTTCACCTTCATATTTCAACGATCCGTAGCTATGCGGAATTTTATCAATATACGAAGAATCTAAATCTCCAGAAACCTTGATATCGCCCGGTTTAGCAACACAGCGAACCGAAAGACCGTGATCCTTGTAATAATGCCCATTTTCAAAATCATTTATCTCATGACGGAGTTGATAGGCATAAGCCGTACCTTCATCCTTATCCGCAGAAGTCCAGAAAAGAGCAATTCGGCCGGTGCTCAAGAACGTATCCCCATCATTATTGCGACGTCCAGAAGCCATTGCGTTAAAGCCAAAGCGGTTCGTCGGAGTGTTAGAGCTATCGGATTTGTTCCATGTCTCAGTCGATTTAAGACTCGTGCCAGCTCCTTCACCACCATTGTTCGATTCCACATAAGCGATTAAGTCATTCCATTCCGTTTGGCTCGGAAGATGCCACCCTTCAGGGCAAATCCCTTGAATGGAAGAAGAAGTCACAGACAAATATTTTGACGAAAGAAACGATTTTTTAATATCCATCGCGGCTGTCCAAGAGTACAAACGACCAAACTTGGAACAATTTTTATCATCTTCATGGCACCAGGAATTTCCCTTAAGGTTTTCCATACTCGAAGAATCCGCATACCGAAGATTTTCGGTCATCCAATAGACGCCATTGATTTGAGCTACACCATATTTATTGCCATCACGGGGATCAACTAGTTTGCCATCCTTGATATTGGCACTTTGTTCATAACCGTGCAAAACAATTTCTTCGGCTGAATCGCAAGCCACGAGAGTCAAAAGCGAAGCAGAAGTGGCCAACAAAACGAGCTTTTTTAAACAAACCTTATTCATCACGATTCCTTTTAAGAATTTAGTTATGAATAATGTACAATTATTTTTTGTCCTGGGGTACTAATCTATCGACAATTCTGAATAAATCGTTGTAAATTTCGAGGAAATCTTCGATCCAAATCGGGTCGTGTTCGCCTACGATGTGGAATGTTTCTTCGAGCGTATGAAGCGAATTGTAGAGACCGACCGCAGAACCTGTCGGTTGTACATAATTTCCCTTGTAAATAGAGGAGGCAACGACACGAGCGCGGTAGCTACGGCGTAAGCGAGCGATCAACGCACTACGAAGAGCTAAAAGTTCATCATGGGCAACGAGATATTCGCCTTTTTTTATCCAGCTATCGACAAGGTTCAAACGGCGGTTAATCGACTCGCGTTCGGTCGATGGCACAAGCATCTTTTTAGCTTCAAGAGTCGCACGGATGCGCTCGACAATTTTATTCAAAAGTTCTGCGTTCCAGAAAATCATCGGTGGGCGGATATCGCCTTTGCTCTTTTCGAGAACCGGCTTATGAGCCTTAATCCAGCGTTCCAACTTTTGAACAACCAAGCATGCTTCTGGATAACGTTCTACGGCCACGTACTCCTGGGCACGCGTATAAAGCGTATCCGCATAAACCATCCGCCAATGCGAAAGCTTGCCCGACTTGCGAATAGCGTCGATGCACTGCTTGATATCAGAAAGCTTTTTAGTGAGCACGGCTTCCATTAGCGCGTTACCTCGACTTTGGCGGTTTCTTTTTTATCATTGTTCGACTGGAGCGGGGTCACGCCGATTTCTACACGGCGGTTCAAGCGGCGGTGTTCTTCGCTATCGTTTGGATACTTGGGGCGGTGTTCGCCAAAGCCTGCGGCAAAGAGCCTATCCGGCGGGAACCCTTGCTTCACGAGCATCTTGACGACGTTCACGGCACGTTCCGCAGACAAGTTCCAGTTCGTGTAAGTCTTCGAGTTGACCGGTAAATCGTCCGTAAAACCGCTCACCATGATAACATCGGTCGAATCGAGCGATTCCAAGAGACCCTTGCTGATACCGCGAATCACGCCCTCGCCTTCCTTGGTGAGGTTTGCGCCGTTAATCGGGAACAAGAAGCTTGCCTGGATTTGGATTTTACCGTCTTCGAGCGCGATAAGGCCCGCTTCGATGGAAGTCTGCAAGCTTTTGGACAAAAGCGCATTGCGTTCGGCGGCGATTTTTCGCATCTGTTCTTGGCACGTCAGGACTTCTTCTTCGGTACGCGTCAAGTCTTCGGCCTTTTGCTCCTTGAGGGTCGCCATCGCCACAAACGCAAGGATAAACAACGAAACGAGGGCCACGCCCAAGTCCGTATAGGCCATCCAAGGATTGCTATTTTCGTCTCTATTGCGACGCATGATTAACCTTCAGCTTTGGGTTGAGCGTGAATTGCAGAACGCTGCGTCTGTTCAAGCACTTCGAGCAAGATTTCCTGAGTCTTGACCGCATTTTCCATGAGCACTTCGCTTGCACGTTCGTGGAACGCTTCGAGAGACTGGTTGAGATGTTCGACAAAGTTGTCTTCTTCTTCGTGTTCTGCCGTATCGCCCGAGAGCTTTTCGAGAATCGTTTCGAGGCCACTGCGCAGCATTTCGAGGTTCGCGCTGAGTTCGGACTGGTTCACGCGCATAAGTTCTGCGGTTTCCACGATGTTGCCGCCAAGAGCGTCCGTGGCTTCTTTTTCTTTGACAACGCGGTTGTCGATGCTTTCGGTAAGGGCCTTTTGCGCTTCGAGAAGAACGCTCGACGTTTCGGAAAGTTTCTGGAATGCGCCGAGAATGTCGGAGGAAAGAGCACCGAGCTTTTCGGACACATTCTGGGAAAGTTCTGCGGAACCAGCCTGAGCCTTTTCGGCAACCTGCAAAGCGACGCTCTTGAGCGTTTCGAGACCTTCGCGCTGGGAATCCACATTGGCTGTCGTTTCGGATTCGAGGCGCTGCATAAAGCTTGCCCACTGTTCGCTGGACTGCTTGACCTGTTCGGCAACAGAATCGCCAATGCTCTTGGAAGCTTCGTCCATCGCATCCTTAGTGAGGTATGCCACATCCATAGCGCCTTTCGCCACATCACTAAGCCCAGCCTTGACATCGGAAGCAACACCGTCGAGGCCTGCCTTCACATCAGAAGCGACCTTCGAGAGTGACGTTTCAACGTTGCTGGAAACACCTTCGAGCGAAGACTTCACGCCAGAAGAAATTCCTTCAAGGCCCGCATTCAACGAGGTCGAAATTCCATTCAACTTTTCATCCAGTTTTTCAGGAATAGCTTCGACAGACTTCGAGAGAGCAACGATATTTTCATTAATCGGATTAAACGCATTCGTCACAGAAGCTCCGACAAGTTCACCAAACTTCTGGGCGGAATCGTTCATGTTCGCAACAGACTGGGCAAGAGATTCATTGACCGTCTTGATCGACGAAGTCATTTCGGTAGAAACTTTCTGGACAGAATCGACAACATCCTGATTCAGCTTCGAAGTCATGGACGAAAGTTCCTCGCCCACCATCGAAACAACGCCAGCCAAACCTTCCTTTACAGAAGATGCAATCACAGACAAGTTCTGTTCCACAGAATCAAACAAACGTTCCAATTCACTCTTGTCTTCTTCGATGATTCCCTTTTCGCTTTCTGTTCCTTGCATGTCAAGCGTGAAGGCGTCGAGGTGGGCCATAAAGTCGTCGCGACGGCCGCTCAAGACCGTGCGGGTAGCGTTCAAAATCAAAGCGGCAAACAAACCGCAAAGGCTTGTACCGAAAATGCCTTTCATGTTCTGGAAAAGCACCTGAATAGTATCAAGCGTTCCCTGCGTCGTCGAGTTGTCAATCGCACCGCCTGCAGTCGCAACAGACTGCATAAGACCAAAGAACGTACCCATCAAGCCAAGAAGAATGACCGTCGAACCCACGCTGCGATTCAAGGGAATCGAAGAACTAGACGAAAGCACCTCAAAAGCAATCGGAGAATCCAAACGAATGTCCTTTTGCAAAAGGCGCTTGGCAAGTTCGATTCTCTTCGCGACAACGCCATTATCCAATTCCGGGTAAACATTCTCTTTTTCGCAAGCATCAATGATTTCGTCTTCGGCAATAATCTGCTTCATTTTGCGGATAGCGGAAAGCTGCTCTACAAAATAGACGATGATAATGGCAATCATGATAATCCAGCCAAACGCGGGAGCGCCAAAGTAAAGAGCACCTGCGATAAGAGTCACAAGGCCTACAATCGTCAAAACAAGAATTATGTTGAATGAATTTTTCATTATTTACCTACACGTTCTGTGCCTGATAAGGAGCTACAGTTTCAAATAAGTTCAACTGACCGCGAGAGAACCCACGGAGGAATAAAGACCATTTACTTTGATACCACTCGATAATCTGCATGGTAAGACCTTGTGCGTAATCGCAAAAGTCATCAGTAAAGGCCAAAAAGCAATTCTCGTATGCGTAATGCGGATTCCAATAACGCCCCACGTTCCTTGCGCAAGACATCGCGGACGAGTAATAGCGGACCGGCCCTTTCGAGGTGAACGCCGCCGCAAAACGCTTTTTCGCAAGCGTGTTCAACGACGTTCGGAGCGAGACGACCATCGCGTTTTCTTTTTCGCGAAGCGATGCCTCCAGACACGGCAAGAGCTTGGACACCGGATCCACAGCACTTTCAGAGAGCCAGTACTTGCAAAGTTTTTCTTGCAACTGCATCACGCGGCCATGCATACGCACGAACAACGGCTCCGCATCGCTTACAAGCAAATGAATCGTCGCAGAATAAAAGTTATTGATGTCCTGCTTGTTGTTCTTGACCGTAAGCGCCCAGCCTTTCTCTTCGTCATGCACCAAGAAATTGCCGCCTTCGAGCAAAAGGCGAAGCACTTCATCGGTCGAAAAGCGCTGGATCCACTTGGCGCGGAACTCGCTGTAAAGTTTTTCGCAATCTTTGAAAATTTGCGGGAAGCCGGACTCACAGAGTTTCCATGCGGAATCGCTAAACGAAATCAACTCCGAACTGCCGACGTTGGCCGAAGGATTGTTGAGCATGGCATCGAGATGTTCAAAGAGCGCAATCGACCACGTGACCATCATGGACTGCGAGAGCGTTGCGACAACAGCCGAACGATTCGGACGGACGGCCAAGCGTACACTGGCCCCGGTCATCTTGCGTATGGCTCTACGGAAAGCTTCTTCCACGAAATCCTCTTAAAAAATGGACTCGATGTTGTGCCAAACGTTACGACGGACTCGTTTCTTGTTCGTCTTTAGAGTGGCTGCTTCACTGCGGATATCGGATTCAAGATTGTTACGGATCAAATCGGTATCGCCTTCCACCTTGCCTTCGGTTTCAAGATAAAGTCCATAGACGTTTTCGGACACGGTCGTTCCATTCGAAATAACACGGCTCGCTCTCACCGAGATAGCATAGCGATTGCGGGACATCGTGCAACGTGTCAATTTTACATCGGGACTTTCATCGATCCATAGACCGTAGTAATTATTGCTAAAGCGAACATTTTCAAAAGAACCTTGGGAACGGAACACCGTATTGCGGAACGCGTTTTCGACTACAAGATTCTTGATTTCAAAAGGTTGCGAACTCGACATGATATGGAATCCGTTCCAATTGACGGTCGAATCAGCACCGCAAAAGACGACAGGCTTTTCACTCGAACCGATAATCTTTACGGGGCCTTGAAGCATAAGCTTCGCGAACTCCCCCATCTGGACGGTTACGCCAGGTTCAACAATAAACGAATCCGTCGCGACAACGACCACGCCCTGTTCAAGCACGTAAGGGCTATTCTTTTCTTGCAAGAATACTTTGCCATTGACCGCCGCCGGGAAAGGCATACTTGATGCAAATGAAGAAGCGGACAAAGCAACAACAGAAACAAACGCAAAAAAAGAGGAACGAACTAGATGTTTCATACAAATCATTGCAAGTTCCTCAGTGTAATCTTTTGGTTGACGTTCATGCTCGGGAGCGTATCACCCGCAACGAGATCGAAAACATCAATTTTTGCCAAGATGTCCATTTCGGCAGAAGAGAGCGTTCCATGCGTTACGTCAAAAAGAACGATGCCATCGCCGATAACGTAGTCGCTGCTTTTCAACTGCAAATTAGAGGTCGTATCCGGGAGTTCCAAATATTTCATGCCCATGTGGATTTTCGCAATGCGCACGCCATCTTGCAGATAAACATCTTGAAGCGTAAATGTCTTATAGACGGTCGTCGAGCTGCTGCCCTTGCCACGAATCGGCATCTGGCGTTCCCAGGATTCACCCAACTTGACCGATTTTTCAGGAAGAATCGGCTGTGCCTTGAGGAATAGCGGAATCAAGTTCAGTTCGTCTTCGGAGAGAACGTCCATCACGTTTTCAATAGTCGGATTCGAAATGATACCGTCACGGTCTAGCTTGAACTGGAAGTTTTGAATGGAGAGGTATTTCTCGATGTTGCGGAATTCGTCAACGGAACGCTTGTCGCTATTGTAGCTGACGGAATCAATTTTCATCTCGAAGCGTCCAGAGCCATCGTCGTAGGACATGAGGAGGCTCATGGTGCTGCGGACGCTCACGTGCGTACGCATGGATTCGGGAACGGTATTGGAATCGCCCGGCAGGCTTACATTCAATGTCGATTCAAGGACGTAAGACTGCGGAGTGGCGGTCTGCGTGTTGAAAGCAAGATGAATTTCGTTCCGTTCGCAGGAACATAGGCTGAACAGCGCAACAGAAAGTGCGGATATAGCATAAAACTTCGTAAAATTCATGCATAGAATATAGAATATAGATTAGTGGTTAGTGGCTAGTGGCTAGTGATTAGGAGGTTAAAAAAAGCAAAAATCACTTTTTGAGGATTTTTTACGTGACTAAATAGAAAAAATTGACTTTTGTCACGTAAATTTTAGAATAAAATAACAAATTTTTCTACCAAAATTGTCGTTCCGATTGATTTTAGTCCAATTTCAGGTCAACAAAATAAAAAAACTGCCTAAAATTTACCCAAAAACAGTTCCAAAATACACCATAATCGAAAAAAATTACAGACAACATCAAAATTTTACGTGAGTAAAACCAAATTTTAGGGATTACTCACGTAAATTTTACCATTTTTTTAAAATCAGACTTTTTTCAAGGAGTTTATATAAATTAAATCCCCTTATTCCCCGTGTCACCTTTTTCTAGGCGCATTTGCTGGAAGAAGCCTTTGAGGAGGCCGAGGCATTCGTCGGCGAGGATTCCGCCGGTCACTTGCACTTCGCGCTTGAGGGCGTTACCCGTGATGACATCGACCGTCGTGCCGCAACCGCCAAAGCGCGTGTCAGGGGAACCGTAGACTACGCGGGAAACGCGGCTATTGAGGATAGCTCCAGCGCACATCGGGCACGGTTCGAGCGTCACGTAAAGCGTACAGCCATCCAAGCGCCAGTTGTCGAGCGTGCTTGCAGCTGTTCCAATCGCAATGATTTCGGCATGGGCGGTCGCGTCCTTGAGCTGTTCGACCTGGTTGTAGCCCTTCCCTATCACGACTCCGTCTTTCACGATAACGCAACCGATAGGAATTTCCTTCATGTCAAAGGCAATCTGGGCCTGGCGAAGCGCCATACGCATGAATTTTTCGTCTTCCGACGAAAAATTAGACGAAAGACGAGAGACGAAAGACGAAAGAGATGCGGGGTCGCTCGTAAACTCGCTCTGAGGTCGCTTTGCTTTGAGGTCGTTCGCTTCGCTCACTTTGAGGGATAAGAAATTTTCTTTAATGTTTACGTTATCCATACTACAACCTATTTCTTTTTATTGTCGTTATCATCTGGCATAAGCAAATCCCATATATACCATGGCGGAAAAAAAAGAGAAAACCAAAAAAGCACAGCAAAAGCAAAAGTACATAAAACATCTTCAATAGTCCAAAAACTTTTCCACCAATAAAGCAATAAAGCAACGAATAATACCGGTAACGCAATCAATCTTACTTTCCACCTTATCGATTTATGTTTTTTAAAAATCCCCCAATTTGTCAAAAAGCCAATTAACACGATACCCACCATAAAGAAAGCCCAACGGATTTCATCATGATATAACGTTAAAAAATCGGTCATAAATATATTTTCTTTCATCTTAAAAATTTACGACTAGTCAACCCAATCGCGAACGCCATCACTAGAATTGCGATATTTCCTTACAAACTCAAAATACTTTTCTTTATCAGCTGTGTCTTTTCCTTCGCGTTTTTCCTTGCCTATTCTCATCGCCACATCAAAAGGATCTTCACCTACGATATCATACACATCCGCATCAACAACCATTTTAGAAGCTTCATCATAAGCCGCTTCTTTCCCTGAGGTGTCCTTCCCTTCGCGTTTTTCTTTGCCAACTTTCAGAGCCACGTCAAAAAGTTCGTCAGCCACTCTATCCTGTTTTTCTGGGTCAGGATTTTTATAAGTTATCCAAATGCGGAGCCCAACAATGACTATAGCAAATAAAATATAAAGCACAGTCTCCATAATGACTCTTTTAATCTAGTTTCCATCATAGTCTCACCCCTCTATCGTCTTTCGTCTATTTCAGTCCTCTCCCGTACGCACAGTACGAGTCTTCTTGCATGTAGTCGCCATCGTGGTAGTAAGCGGCACGGGCACGGCAGCCGCCGCAGCGGTCATTGAACTTGCACTTGCCGCAAGCGCCCTTGTAAGCCTTTGTACGTAACTGCTTGAAAATTTCGGCGTTCGCCCAGATTTCGTCAAACGGCGTATCGTGAACATCGCCCGCTTCTTCCATCATGTAGGCGCAAGGGCGCACCTTGCCTATCGGACTTACGATGCAGTAGTCGAGGCCAGCAAGGCAACCGCGGCTGTAACGCGTCTTGATGTCAAGCTGGTCTGCAATGCGGAGGAACTGCGGGGCGCAAGTCGGCTTCACAGGGATGCCGAGCGTGCGACTCTTTTCCATAATCTTGCGGAGAAGGCCTTCGTATTCGGCAACGCGGAGCGCATGGTCTTCAATTTCCTTGCCACGGCCGACCGGGATGAGGAAGAAAATCTGGTGGTTTACGGCACCAATTTCTTTAGTCCAATCCATGATGTCAAAAATTTCGTTCTGGTTCCAGTCCATAATCGTCGTGTGAATCTGGAACGGGAGGCCAGCCGCCTTGCAGTTTTCGATGCCCATCAGCGTGAGTTCAAACGCATTCGGAAGGCCACGGAAATCGTTATGGCGCTTGGAATCGATGCTATCAACGCTGATGCCCATCGCCATGGCACCTGCTTCCTTGAGCTTGATCGCGAGGTCGTGCGTGATAAGCGTTCCGTTCGTGCCGAACACCGGGCGGAGTCCACGTTCACGGGCATGGGCCACAAGTTCCACAATGTCTGGGCGGGTCATCGGCTCGCCACCGCTGAAAATCATAATCTTGAATCCGGCCTTGGCAATCTCGTCGATGAGCTTGAGCGCTTCTGATGTCGTGAGTTCAGCAGACTTGTTTTCGCCTGCATCCTGGTAGCAATGCTTGCACGTCAAGTTACACTTATTCGTAGTCATCCAAGAAACGATCATGCCATAGACCTCATAAAAAAATGTTTTGCCATCGAAATAGTATCTGTCGTCAATACCGTGCATGGCAATCCCCGAGCAAGTCGGGGATGACATCGCAAATATAGAAAAAGCATTCCTGATACAAAAATGCCCGGCTGCGTTGACAGTCGAGCATTGATGTGAAATACATTCACAAAAAATATTACTGCATTACAAATACTGCATGATAAAATCTTTAAGTTCACCGCATGTTAATCTCGAAAGGGTTTCATCATAAATGAGAACCGTCAAATGAGCACCATCTTTTTCATACTTGCATTCCGATTTAGAACCACTCGGGCAACCCGAACCAAAAACAACATCGGGACTACCTGGCATAGCGCCAGCCAATTCTTCCTTACAAACTTTTTCAGCATTTTGCATATCATCCGATTCAATGCACGCATGAACAGATCCCACTATAGGAAGTTTTGCTTTGATATCACAAGAGTCCGCAGAACCACTAGCAGAGGAAGATGAGGTTGAGTCGTCATCGCCGCAAGCAGTGAACATGGCTGCAGCGGCAATCATGGATGCAAGAATGAATTTTTTCATAGTTATTCCTTTGTTTTTATTTTCACTCTCTATAATGTAATAAAAATGCCCGGCATTGCAACCGAGCGAATATAGATTCTATTTCAATTCAAAAAACATTGATACTAGAAATTTTTCAAAAGGTTATCACAAGACATTGATGCATACATGGCATCATAGAAATATGCCGTGACTTCGATGCCGTTTCTTTTACCTGTGCAAGTTTTCGTGGCACCACTAGCGCATCCGCTTCCAAGCTTAGCCTCGTATTTCATGGTCATACCTTCTTCAGCCACTTCCCTAGAAATAGCATCACATTCTTTCTTGGCAGCTTCAGACGAAGTGGCTTCCGTGCAAGTATGGGCCTTTTGAGTACCATTCATAGAGACCTTCACATCGCAAGAAGCGAATTTACCGCTACCGCCAGATGTTGAGGAAGAAGAATCATCTGATATAGATGACGATTTTTTTTCATCTGCGCCGTTACCACCAGATGTGGGGGAAGAATCATCGTCACCGCCGCAAGCAGTGAACATTGCAGCGGCAGCAATCATGGATGCAAGAAGTAATTTTTCATGTTTTTTCCTTGTTGGGTTAGAATTTAGTTCTTAATATAAACAAAAAATAAGAGAAAAGTAAATTAATTCTGTAATTA
>JAEEGK010013028.1_pt1 | contig 18803 bp, 12 predicted proteins | sample 8958771 | NCBI WGS metagenome assembly JAEEGK01 (sample SAMN16246547, study PRJNA631951) | gut metagenome | biome: gut microbiome; feature: rumen; material: SC-attached | host: Bos | place: Iran: Karaj | collected 2018-10
CCAATCCCCAATCCCCAATCCCCAATCCCAATCCCATTTACATTTTAAACATTCATTTTTAATTAATTTATAAAAAATAATTATTACTAAATATTAAAAAATTGTTATGTAAAATTAACTACTCCAGAAGTTTAATATAAAATCTAGAAATGTATTTTATATTGTATATAAAATGAATCCACCATTAACAAAAAGTAAGGGGAAAGTAAAATTTAATGGTCATTATGAAACTTGGTATTCAGAAAAAAAATTACCCGGAAAAGGATTAAAAATTCCAGGAAGAAACACAGATAGCAATGGATTAGTTAAAGATGAGGATGGATATATCTGTGTTGCCACTAAATTAGTCTCAATGGGTGAAACTATTGAAACTTCTCTTGGAATGGGAAAAAGATATGATACTTGTAGTGGAAATGATATAGTTGATATTTATACAAACTGGTAAAATTTTATATTAGTTAGTTAAATAATTATTATTCTTTAAATAAAATAAATATCTTTAAAAAATTTAAATAACTTTTTTTGTCTTTCTTTTAATATATTAGTTTTCCATCTAATTATTGATTTGTTTATTTCTTAAATCATTTAATTTAGTTTAACTTCAATTATTTTACTCATTTTGATTTATTTTTAGTTTTAGTTTCTATTTTTTAATTTAGATAAATTATAAAATATATTTTAATGATTTAAATATTAAAAATATTTTTTTGGGCAATTTAAGTTTTAGAATCATCATTAGATATTATAAAATAATAGATCATATGATATGGAATAATAAATAATATAAATAATATAATATATATCAGTGATTCTATAAATTATAATAATCAAACTCTTTCAATATCGAAATCATATTATTAAATAAATTTTTTAAAAATATTTAAAAACATATAATTATATATATAATTTTAAACATTTAAATTTTTTAAATCAAAAATTAATTAATTATTTGTTATAATTTAATAATATATTTATAAAAATTCAAATTTTTAAATTATATATTATTTAAATTTTAATGAAATTCCCTTTTCTTTTATATATTTTAATTTTATTTATTGTTTCGATTAAATCTGAATATATTGCAGATTTTGATGTAGTTCCAAAACCAAAATCAATAAAAATAAGCAATTCAATTCCATTTAAATTAAACAATAATACAAAAATATATTATAATATTAATGATTTATATTTAGGAAAAAACGCAGAATTTTTATCAAAATTTATAAATGAATATACAGGTTTAAAAATATTACAAACAATATCATATACTCATCAATTTAATAATATAATAATATTAGAATATAATAATAAAATTAAAAATGATGAAGGTTATAAAATTTTAATAAATGAAAATTCAATAATTGTTCAAGCAAAAACAACAAATGGAATATTTTATGGAATAAATTTTATTAGAAAAACTTTACCAATAATATCAAAAGAAGAACAAAACGAAAATATTGAAATAAAATTTTCAGGAAGTGAAATAGATGATTATCCCTCTTTTCCATATAGAGGATTAATGTTAGATTGTGCTCGTCATTTTTTTGAACCAGAATTTATAAAACAAATTTTAGATATATTAGCATTTCATAATATGAATGTTTTTCATTGGCATCTTTCAGATGATCAAGGTTGGAGAATAGAAATAAAAAAATATCCAAAATTAATTGAAATTGCTTCAATGCGTTCAACAACTGTTTTAGGATTTAATAGTGGAAATTATGATTCACAACCTTATGGAGGATTTTATACTCAAGAGGAAGCTAAAGATATTGTAAAATATGCCAAAGAAAGAGGAATTGAAGTTATTCCTGAAATTGATTTACCTGGACATACTGAAGCTATTTTAGCAGCTTATCCTAATTTAGGTTGTAAAGGAAATAATTATCATGTTGTTTCTAGTTGGGGAATATTTCATAATATTTTATGTGCAGGAAATAATGAAGTATTTAATTTTTTAGAAGGGGTTATTGATGAACTTATTGAAATATTTCCAAGTAAATATTTTAATATAGGTGGTGATGAAGCACCAAAAGGAGAATGGAATAGATGTGAAAAATGTTTAAAAAGATTAAAAGATGAAAATATTAGGGATACACATTTATTACAAGGTTATTTTTCAAATAGAGTATTAAATTATCTACAAAGTAAAGGTAAAAGAGTGATTGGATGGGATGAAATTTTAGAAGGAAATGTTGATAAATCTGCAATAATATTAAGTTGGAGAGGGATATCAAATGGAGTAGAAGCAAGCAGAAATGGACATGATGTTGTTTTTTCACCTATGAGTAATGCATATTTTGATTATTTTCAAGGTGGTTCTAAAGATTATGCAGAGCCTTTTACAATTGGAGGAAATTTACCTTTAAAATCTGTTTATAATTTTAATTTATTAGCCTTGATAAAAGATAAAGAACAACAAAAACATATTATAGGAGCTCAAGCAAATACTTGGAGTGAATATTTAATATGTGAAAATATTGCAATGTATCAAATTTTACCAAGATTAAGTGCTATGAGTGAAGTTACGTGGATGGATTATAAAGATAAAGAATATGAAGAATTTCTAATAAGAGAAAAAAAAATGACTAGATTTTTTGATTTTTATGATTGGATTTATCATAAAATTATATAAAAAAACTTTTTATTTTATTTATAAAGCATGAATTATATTAAATTAATATAAAAATTTTCTTATAATTAAAAGGAGATAAATTTAAATATAATAATTTAATTTATTCAAATTAATTATAAATTATTTAAATATTTTTTTAGTAAATAAATTAATTAAGTTACATAAAAAATAAATAAATATATTATATATATTAATAAAAATAAAATCAATATAAAAATGGATAGAGCTGAAAAACTTGAATATGAACAAGGTATTGAACAATATTTTGATGAAAATAAAGTATATGATCTTTTTGAAAAATTATTTAAAGAATTAGTAATTAACAAACCAGAAAATCCAATAGATTATTTAATAGAAAGATTAGGAAGAGAAGAAACAAAGAGAATTTTTATTACAGGTTATCCTGGAACAGAACATTATAATGTATCTCAATCAATAGCTGAATCATTAGGTTATAAATGTTTTGATGTTAATCATTTACTTGAAAAAGAAATAAGTAAAAAATTAGAAAATGCACATCAAATTGAGAAAAATTATAATACTAATACATTAGTAGATGATGATATAGTAATTGAATTAGTAAGAGAACAATTAATTAAATATGAAGAAGAAAATGTATCATATATAGTAGATGGTTTTCCAAAAAATAGAACTCAAGCTATATTTTTACAATCTATAGGTCTTCTTCCAGATAATGTTATCATTTTAACAGCTTCAAGAGAAAAAGCTGAAGAAGGTGTATTTAATAAATTAAGAGGAAAGTATCCAAATACTCAAGTTACTGAAGGAGGAGAAAAATCTGAAGAAAATAATGAATCACCTAAAAATACAGAACCTGACCCTAATTCAAAATCAGATGAACAAATTAAAGAATTAGCTAAAAATTCTGTTGATGAATGTGAACTTAATATAAGAGCAGTTGAAGATGTATTTCAAGGATTCTTTTGTGAATTACCTGTAGATCAATTTGAAAGTCAAAATGAAGTTGTCGATGAATTAAGTAAATTACTTAAATTTAAAGAAAAAACAAATGCTGCAAGAAAACCACCAAAAATAATATTAGTAGCTCCTCCATGTTCAGGAAAAATGAGTATAGTAAATAGAATTGCAAGAAAACTACAAATAATTCCTGTGAATATTTTAGATTTATTAAATAAAGAAATTGCCAACAAAAATGAAAATTCTCTTGAGATATTAAATGCAATACAAAATAATGAATTAGTTAGTGATAAATATATACTTAAATTATTAGAAGATAGATTATATTGCAGTGATTGTATGATTAATGGTTGGATTGTTACAGGATTTCCAAAATCACAAGGACAAGTCAATTTCTTAGAAAGTATGAAAGCAGCAATTAAACCATCATTAATTGCTTTAATTGATATGGATGAAAAATTAATTGAAGAAAAGGCAAAGAAAATTAAATTTGATCCTAAGACTGGTAAATATTATAGAGAAGATAGTAAAAAATATGCTAAATTAACAGAAGATGTTGTAAATAGATTAGTTAGTAGACCTCAAGATTCTGAAGAAATATTAAAGAAAAGAATTGAATGTTGGAAAGCAATAAAAGAAATTGTACAAACTAAATTAACAAGTAATGATTTAAGTTTAAATGGAGAAGATAAGAAAAAAAAAATATGTCAATTAATTGAAGATAAAGTTCAATATAACTCTTAAATATAATTTAATATAATAAATTAAGTATATTTGAATTAATTTTAATATTTTTAAAAATTAATTTTATGAATAAAATAATAATATTTATTAAAAAGAAATATTTTATTACTTAAAATTTGTTTATTATTTTTAAATATTTATTAAATTAATATTTATTTAACTTTTTTATTATAAAATTGAAAATATGTTTTTTTTTATTCCTTTCCCTCATCTTCATTCTTTTTATATCTTTCGAAATGTTTATTTTGTTTTGGATCTTTTTTAATAGCTCGTCTTCTATTTCTTAGATATTTTGCATTTACACATTTAAGACTTTGATATTTATTTCTAATTGGTCTTTTAATACCATTTTTGTGATTTTTATGACCTTGATTATGATTAGTATGATTTTTTGACTTTGACATTTTTAAAATATATAGATATAAATAATTTTAATTTAATATATATTTATTAATTATTTAAATAATAATAATAATAATTAATTATTATTTATTTAAAATATAATATTTTAGTATGAATTATAGTAATATTGAAGTTTCAAAAATAAATGAATATAATATAAGTGAAATTAAAATATATTTAAAAATTGAAAATTTAAAATATTTTAATTTTTTTGTTTTTAATGGATTATTCATTAATACTGTTAATTATATAATTTCTGTATTTTTATTAAAATTTTCAATCATTATTTATAGAAAAATTTCTTTTATAATAAGTATTTTATTCTTTTTTATATTAGTTTTAAAAATTTTTTTGGATATTAAAAACATTAATAAAGATATTAATTTATTAATAATAAAAAATAAACTGAATAATTTAAAAATATATTTTTTTATATTATTTTTTATAAATTTTTGTGATTTAATATTATATTATCCTGATATATACAAATTAAAATCATCTTTATATGAAATAAATAATAATTTATCTGAATTTAAATATTTAATAAATAATATTTTTTTTGTTTTATTAAAATTAATAATAAATTTTGTTTATTTAATTTGGATTAATCATTTAGTTAAATATTTAGGAAAAAATATAAAAATTTAATTAAAATATTATAACTTATTATATATTTATTTATTCAAATAAATAATCTTATAAATATTATAATTTATTAATATAACAATAAATTAATATATATATATAAAACTTTTTAAGAAAATTATTATATTTACAAAAAAAAAATCAAAATAAAAGAAAAAAATTTATTTTTCATTTATGTTTACCAAATTTTTTTTCAGTTAATTCCATTAAATTTTTAAATTCATCAAAATTAATAAAACCATCTTTATTATTATCTATAATAGCTATTAAAGAATCAATATATTCAAAATTACTTGTATCTAAAACTGTAATTAATTCTTCTTTACTTAATTTTCCATCTTTATTTAAATCAAATAAATCGAATGCTAATTTTAAATTTTTTTCATCAACAAAATGATTTTGATTTAAACTAACTCTTAAAAATTCTTCATAAGAAATAATCCCATCAGAATTACTATCCATTCCTTCTATAATTTTATTAATTTGCATTTCTGATATTGTTTTACCAAAATATTTTTCATATGCGTTTTTTATTTCAATATATGTAAGCATTCCATCATTATTAACATCCATTTCTTGAAAAACTTTTTGTAAATCATTAATTTCTTTTGTTTGATTTAAATTATGAACAATATAAGCTATTGTAGCTTGTTGTAATTTTTCTCTTGCATTTAGTTGGCTTATATTTCTTAAAACTTTTGCCATTGAAATATTATTAGTTTTATTTGTTTTTAAATTCAAAATAAAAGGATGATCCAAACATTTTTGTGCTGTGAATCTTTTTTCAGGATTAGATTCTAACATATTAATTATTAAATCTTTTGCATTTGAACTTATTGCATCCCATTCAGGGCCTGATTTTTTATAAACTCCTTTAGAAATATTATTTAATAATTCTTCAGTGTTTTTTCCATGAAATGGTAATTTACCTATTAACATTACATATAAAATTATTCCAGCTGACCAAATATCACATTTTTTATTATAATTTTTTTTTAATACTTCAGGAGCAATATAATATGGACTTCCTACTTTTAATGTTAAATTTTTATTGTCTTTAATATAATTACTTGTACCAAAATCTATAATTTTAATTTTTAAAAATTCATCATCATCTTCATCTATTATACTATCATTATTTTTTTTTCCATTTAAAATAATAATCTCTGTATTTTTATTATTTTTATTAATATTTTTTTTCGGATTTTTTTCAACCAACATATTTTCAGGTTTAATATCTCTATGAACAATATCATAACTATGTAAATAATTAAGAGCACTTAAAATTTGTTTAATAATATAAGCTGCTTTTTGTTCATTAAATTTTTTACATTTTACTATAGCATCATAAAGTTCACCTCCTCCAACATATTCTGTAATTATATAAAAATTAACATCATCTGTATAATATTCATAAATTTTAATAATTGAAGGATGTTCAATTTTTTTTAAAATTTCAATTTCTTTTAAAAAAACTCTTTCATCATCTTGATAATTAATTGATTCTTTTTTTATAACTTTCATTGCTTTTATTGTTCCACTTGAAATTTGAATAACTTTATAAACTGCACCAAAAGAACCTTTTCCTAATTTACATATTACTTTATAATTATTTTCTATTTTTGTTGGATTTTTTGGAATTAACTTATTTATTTTAATATTTGAATATTTACATGATATTTGATTTAAATTTTTTTCTATATTATTTTTATTATAATTCATTGAACTATTATTATTATTACTATTATTATTATCATTATTATTATTAGTTTTAGTATTATTATTAATTTTATTATTTTTTAAATCTTTTGATTCACAATTATCTTCATTATTAAGGCTATTTATATTTATTGGTTTTTTTGAATTCACACATCCCATTAAATTTTAAAATTAAATTATATATTATTATTTATTTATTTTATTAATAATTACATGTTTATTAGATAAATAAGAAGAAAAATAATAATTATAAAAATTAAATATTTTAAAATTTTAAATTAAAAGAAAAATATTTTTTTACTTTTATATTATATTTATTTATTACTAAAATTTCTTTGTGTATTAAACTGCTGAAAACCCATGCTTCCTGTTGATTGTAAATTAAATCCACCTGATAATGTATTTGTATTAAATAAATTATTATTTGTTGTTGAAGATTTTTTACTTAATTTTTTTTCTAAAATCAAATTTAATTTTCCTTGCATTAAAATATCATAATTATCTATATTTAATAATGCTTTAGATAGAAAATTAACTGCTATTTGTAATGATATTCTTTTTTCTTTTATCATTTTTTTAAAATGTTCTAAAATTTTTAAATAAATATCTAAATAATAATTATCTAATTCATTTTCAAAATCATTTTCATTGTAATTTTGATTTGTTTGTAAATTATTAAAATCTAAATTATTAGCATGATTTGTATTTAATAATTCAAATAAAAATTGCATTGCCATATCAATATCTAAATTATTAAATAATTTATCTGAATTTTCTTTTGAATCATATTCTAAACTATTTAATAAATCATAAAATTTATTTTTTATTAAATCTTTATTATTTTTTGTATTACTATGTTTTTTTGCATAAATTTGTTTTTCTGGTTTCTGTTTTTTGGCATATATTTCAATGTTATTAATAATTTTTTCAAGAATCTTTAATTTATATTCAGGGAGGACTCTTTCATCGTTTAAAGGAGGTTTTTCACGAATAATTTGTTTTAAAGATGTTTCTTCATTTTCTTTTTTATTTTCTTCATTATTTTCTTTGATATCTTCTTCTTCATCATTTTCTTTTTTATCTTCTTCATTTTTTTCTATATTTTGTTCATTATCATTTTCTTTTTTTTCTTCATCATTATTATTAAATTCTTCTTCCAATTTAAATACATTAGTATTTTCATCTTTAATTATATTATTTGATTTATGACTATCTTTTAATCTATTATTTTTTTTAGCATCTTTTTCATTTTCAATTATTTCTAATTTTTTATTTGAATAAATTGGCATATTAGAATTTAATTTAATTTCTTTATTTTCATTATTTTCATTATTTTCATTATTTTTATTATTTTCATTTAATTTTATATTAACATTTGATATTAATCCTATACTAGCTTTATTTGAAATATAAGATTTATCATTTATATGATTATTATTTATATTTGAACTAACTTCATTTGAAATAATATTTGATTTTTTATCAATCATTTTTATATCACTTTTATCATCATTTATTTTTTTTTGATTTAATGAAGAATGATTTGAAATTGTTGAAATTGATTTACTTCTTTTTTTTTCTGTTCTATTAAAATTGCTTTTAAATTTGGAATTTTTTTTATTACTTATATTTTCATCACCAATATTAGAATTTATATTATAATCATCTTTTGAACTTCTATTAAAATCATCTATTTTCAAAGAATTACTTAAAAAATTATTTATCATAGCTTTTATATTAACATTAGAATATCTTGCAGTTTTAGAAAAATTTTTAATTTCTTTATCAGTTTCTTCTCTTATTTTTTTATTAATTATATCAATTTTTTTTTGTCTAATATCATCTAAAATACCACGTTTATGATTCATATTAAGTTCTAAATAATATTCTTTGAACTTATTAAAATTTTTTGTGGTTTTAAACATAGTATCATTTGGTATAATTTTTTTTTTTGCTCTTAGAACAGGTTCTTTTTCTAATGGTTTGATAGGTTCATTTAAAGCCTTAATCATATCTTCATTATATCTTTTTTGTAATAATAAAATTTCAGTATTTTTTTTATCTCTTTCTTGATTGATAATATCATTTTGATTTTTTAATTCTTTTATTTTTTTTAATAATTCTTCATTTAATGCATTAATATTATTTAAATATTCATCTTCTAATTTTAATTGTTTTTCATTTTCTCTTAATTGATTTTTCATAATTGCATGTTGAACAATTAAATCATTTTGTTTATTATAAAATTGTAAAATAAAATCATTTTTAATTATTGCATATTGTTGATTTAAATAATCTTGAAATTTATTTTTACCTTCATTTAATTTATTTTTAGAATCGTTTGTTTTATTTGATATATCAAATGATTTGAAATTTTGTTTTTGAATATCACTTAAAATTGTATCATTACGTTTTTCAGCAAATTTTTTTTGAAAATTAAGTTCTTCTAAATCTTTATTAATATCATTTAACATTAATTGACAAAAATTTTTATCCATTTTTTTACGGAAATTAATTTGTTCATTTAAAACTTTTTGTTGTTTATGATAATTAAGAAAATCATTATGTTTTGAAAATGTACTATTATCCATATTATTAATTAAAGTTTTAAAAAAATTTTCTTTTGTTTGTGTTGCACTTGTCATTTATTTATTTAAAATTATATAAAATTATTAATAAAATTCATACAATATTTATTATAATTAAATTTAAATATTATTTATTGATAAATTTGTTTTTTATATTCTTCTGCAACTTCTTTAATAAATGCAAATGCATCTTCTTTCATTTCAAATCTCAATTCATTGTACACAAAAAATGCCCATCCTCTTTGAACATTAATATCATAAAATTTTCTATTATTAAGTAAATGTAAAGCTCTTAATGCTAAACATTTTTTAATTATATTCACCATTCTAAAATCTTTTGCATAATCAATAACTTTTTTTTTAAAATTATCTTCTTTAAGAGGGTCTGATAAAAATAAAAATAAAAAAACAGTAGATTCTAAATTATTTTCCATTACTGCTACATGTAAAGGAGTTCTCCCTAAATAATCGACTGCATTTACGTTTGAACCAAGACTTGTTAATTTAGGTATAATTTTATAAAAATTTCTTTTTGCTGCCCAATGTAAAGGAGTTTGCTGAAAAAAATCAAAATCAAATACTAAATATTTATAATTATTTAATAAAATAATAACATCTAAATAATTATTTGATTTTATGTTTCGAATTAAATCATTTGTTTGAGGATAAGTGAATGAATATTTATTTGATTTGTATGATAAAAAATCTTTTAGTTTTATTGATAAACGTTTAAAATGTTTTGATGCTGTTATTATTGATAGTTTGATTTTTTTATAAAGTTCTTCTTTATTTTTTGGAAGAATTGATTGATTGAAATTTATTTTTTCAATTTTTTCAAAATAAATTGTACTTAATTTTTTTATTTCTGATATATCTATATTTTTGTTATTATTATCTTTGTTTTTATCATTTTTTTCTTTTTTATAATTGTTATCATCGAATGGACTTTGAAATATATCGTTAAAATTATTTTTTTTAATAATACTAAAAGGAGTAGAAAATGATTTATAATTGTCTTTTAAAAGATTATCTTTTAATTCAAAATTAAAATTTTTAATTGAAGGTGGTAAATTAGAAATATTTTGTTTTTTTAACAGATGAGTATTAAATATCAAAGGAAATTTAAAATCTGAAGAACTTTTTACATTTATATATAAATTTTTTTTCTTTTTTTTATCCTTATTATTAATAATTTTATATTTATTATTATTATCAATTGTTGAATATTTTGATGAAATTAGATTATAATTCGTAGAAATATTATATATATTACTATTGTCATTTTTTACTTTTAAATTATTTTCTTTTGTATTTAAAATTTTATTATAAATGGTATTATTATTTGTATTATAATGTGTTAAATTATTTTTTATTGAATCATTATTATTTAAATTATTATTATTATTATCATTAATTGTTATTTGAGGACTATTATTTAATAATTTATTTTTTTTTCTATTAATAAAATATTTCAATTTTGAAATATTATTTTCCAAATAAAAATTTTTCACATTATTTCCATAAAAAATATTTTCAATTACATTATTATTATTTTTTTTATTAGTTTCCATTATAAACAAAAAAAATTATTTTTTTAAAAACAATTAATAATATTTATAATAATATTTTAATATTATTAATAATGAAATTCTTTTTATTATCAATAATAACATTAACTATAAAAAATATTCTATCTAAAAATAATCATTTAATTAAATTTCCTTTCAAATTGAATTTAAAATCCCCCGAAAATTTAACTAATTATTTTTTCAATAATTCTTATATTTCATCTATTTATATTGGAACACCAAAACAAAAAATTGATATTCAATTTTTATTTGATACATTTTCATTAATTTTACCTGGTCATTCATTTAATGGTCAATATAATGAAAAAATATCAAATTCTTATGAAAATTTAACAAATATTTCAACAGAATTTGATTACCCTATTAAATATCCTTTTGGTTTAAAATCAAAAGAAAATTTTTATATTAATGAAAATGAAATAAATTTGAATTTTTTATTAATTGATAATATTGTGAATAATAGTAAATTAGATTTTAAATGTGGTGGAATTGGTTTAGGAATAAAAACATTTTTTAATCAAAATGACCCAAATTTTATACAACAATTAATTGAAAAAAATTATATTGAATCATTTTGTTTTACTTTAAAATTTATTAATGAAAATGAAGGTTTTATTTATATTGGAAAATTACCACATGAATATGAAAAGGATAAAAATAAATTTAAATTTGAATTTTATAAAACTGTGAGTGGAAATGGAGAATCATTTTTTAAGTTATGGGGAATTGTTTTTAAATATGTATATTATGAAAATTATTTAAATAAAAAAGAAGAGAATGAAGGAATTTTTACAAATGAAGTTATATTTAATCCAAAATTAAAAGGAGTTGAAGGAACTTATGAATTTAAAGAATTTATAAATAAAATATTTTTTAATAAATTATTTGGGAATGGTCAATGTGAAATTAAAAAATTTTTTAATGAATTGAAACAAATTTATTACTTATGCTATATATGTGATTTATCAATAAATTTAAATTTATATAAACCTTTATATTTTTATGACCATATATTAAATTATACTTTTAATTTGGATAAAAATGATTTATTTAAAAAATATAAAAATAAATATATTTATCAAATTTTTTTTAGAGATGAATATAATGGATTATGGACTTTAGGTGATATTTTTTTTCAAAAATATCAAATTACTTTTGATCAAGATAAAAAAATTATTGGTTTTTATATAAGTGAAAATAAACAATTTAATTATCTTTATATTGTAATTATTATATTAATAATAACTTTATTCTTTTTATTTTATTATCTATTAAAAATTTATTTACAATTTAAAATAAAACCAAAAAATGTTATTAATGAATATTACGATTATAAACCGAATTCTTTAAATAAAATTTTTATTGAAATTTCTTAAATATATAAATAATAATAATAATAAATTTTTGATAAAAATTTTATAATAATTTATAATAATTAAATAATTAGTTATTTAAATTATATTATTTAATTAATAAACTTATATAATAATAAATATAATATATTTAATCTTAATAAAAAATTATATTAATTTTAAATATTATTTTTAATTAAAAAAACCTAAATTAATGAATAACCTCAATAACAATATTTATAATAATAATAACTATATTCAACAACCTCCTTTGAATAAAAATTACATAAATAGCAATAATTATAATATATATCCTCCTCAACAAAATTATATAAATAATAATAATTATAAACCTCAAGTAATTAATACTTCTCAACCTCTTCATTCTAAACAACCAATTAATAATAATATTATTTATAATAATAACAAAGACAATTACAATCAAATATCACATAATAATATATCAAATCCATATTATCAAAATAATAATATTTATAGCAATAATCAATATCGTCCTTTAAGTAGTCCTTCTGTTTTTTCAGATAAAGATTTAAAACATCAAAAACAAGAAGAATATAGAAAAATGTTAGATGCTCAAATGGTTGCAGTTAATAGCAAAAAAGAGATGGAAAAGCAAAATAGATTTATAAATAATAATATTGAAAGTAAATCTTTTTTAGGAGCCATGAATATTCAAAATAATTATATTAATAATAATATAACTAAACCTTATATAAATGAAGATGAAAAAGAAAGAGAAAGAAAAAAAAAGCAGGAATATTCTCAAATTTTAAAACAACAAATTGAAGATAATAATAAAAGAAAAGAATTAGAAAAAAAGAAAAAAAAAGAAGAAGATTTATTATATGAAAATAAAATTAAGCAACAAATTCTAGAAAATAATAATAAAATTGAAATGGAAAAACAATATGAATTAAAAAATAAAGCTTCAAGTAATATTGAATCTCCTGATAATGTTATGGCAAATCCTATTTCAATAAATAACAATAATATTTCTAATAATAATATAATTAATTATCAATCATCACCAAATTTTTATGCAAATAATAATAATAATAATAATAATTATATAAATAATCAAGTTATAAATACTTATCAAGGAAACTATAATAATTTTAATGATAATAATAATATGATGCAACAAAATAATTATATGGATTATAATACAAATCCTTTACCGAATAATAACAATATTAACAATAATAATATTCCTGAAAATATATATAATAATTATATGAATAATAATATAAATAATACAAATTTTAATTCTCCTTCTCCAATGAATAATAATTTATATAAATCAGGTAATAATATAATAAATAATAATAATAATAGTATTAATCCTATTTATAATAAAACTCAACCTTTAAATAATTTTGATAATTCTTATAATAATAATAATATAAATAATTTACAACAAAATATTAATCAAAATAATTTAGAAGTTGAAGAGATTTTTAAAAAATTTATAGATGAACAAATGAATATTATCAATGAATATGAAAAAAATTTAGATACGTTTTTACGTTTTAATAATTCAAATGATTCTCAAAAGACTTTAAAAAATTTTATTAATGAAAAAAATGAAGCAAATGAAAAATTAAATAATCAAAGAGAAAAATTAAAAACATATTTTGGTTATTATCCAATTGAAAATGAATTTAATAAAAAAGTAACTAATTTAATGGATATGATTATGGAAAATAAAATGAATGAATTTCAAACAAAAATTCAATTTAATAACAATAATATCATTAGTAATAATAGTTATTCAAAAAATAAGTTAATAAATTCTAATAATAGTAATTATCCACCTCAAAGAAAAAATTTAAATACTGCAAATGGAACAAGAACAAAAAAACAAAATAATTATAATAATAATAATAATAGTAAAATTAGTAATAAATATATTGATTCAATAGATCAAAATAATATTGAAAATGCTCTTAAAGGTTGTGCATTTAAAAGTAAATATGAAGAATTAAAACAATCAATTGCTACTGGAGAAGATTTAATTCCTGAATTAAAGAATAGTATGGCAGGTTGGTCTAAATTTGTTACTAATAAAAATAATAATTTAAATAATAGTAATTCTTCAAGTTTTTATCAAACTTGGAGAGATAATCCAAATAATACAACTAGAACAAATAATCAATTAGATTTAATAGAAGAAGAAAATAGTAATAAATATTATAATAATAATGATAATGATAATAATAACGTTATTATTAATAAAATTGACCCTAAATTAAAAATTCCTGAAAGCGAAATTTTAATGAAAGAACCTTATCATGAATTACAAAATAAAGATAATAATATAACTTTGGATAATAAAACAAATAATATTACTAATAATATGGATTTTAATTTTAGTGAACCTAAAAATAATAATAATACTAATAATAGTAATAAAAATTTTAATAATAATATGAATAATTCTTTAAAGAAAAGTAATAATAATTCAATAAAAAATTCTTTAAAAAATATATCAAAAAAAAATATTAAAAAATCTAATCAAATTGAAACTCCTAAAAATTTAAAAATTTCAAAACAAGAAAAAGATAAAAGTTTATTATTTATACCTGGTGATAATTCAAATAATACAATTAATACAAATAATAATAATGAATCTAAAATGAATAATAATATTTTAAATAATAGTAATTTTCAAAATACTAATTATTTTAAAGAAAGTATGGAAAATCTTAATAATATGACAGCTAATATAAATTTAGACAATTTAAATAATTTAGAAGATGAAAATATTAATTTTCAAAATAATATTGAAACTTCTTTTAATAATAATAATAAATATGATAATGATGATAATAATTATATTATAGAATCAAATATAAATAATAATTCTAATAACTTTAATAATAATAAAATATCAATTCAATCAAACAATAATAATTATATATCTCAATCAATAACAACTTTTAATAACAAGAATAATAATATTGACAATAATATATCAAATAAAAATTTAATTAATAAAAATAATATAAGTATAAATTCAAAAAAAATTAATGAAAGCAGTATTAATAATAATCAAAATAATAAAAATACCAATTTATCTAATAAACAAAATAATAATAATAATAATAAAGAAGATGTTGAATATCTTGAATTAGAAGAATATGAAGGTGGTTTTACAACAGATAATCAAACTTTAAAAAAATTAGAAGAAAATGAAGCAAAAGAAGAAGAAGATGAATATAATAATGAATTTGAAAATGAAGATAAAGCAACAATAAAAAAATTAGAAGAAAATGAATCAAAACAAATAAATAAAATTAATATAAATGATTATAATGACATAAGAGAAAGTCAAAAAATTCAAACTCAATTAAATTTTTTTGATGATAGTGATATTGATAATATTAACATAAGAAACTCAAAGCAACAAAAAATAAGACCAATAAGTCCTAAAAATAAAATAAAACAATCTATAAATAATCAATCTTCTATTAATACAACTAGTTTAGTAAATAATAATAATATAAATGAAATAAGTACAATTAGTAATAATAATAATAGAACAAATAATAATAATATGATTGAGAATAGTTTATTAACAAGTAATAATAATTTTGTTAATGATAGTTATGGTGATAATATAATAAATGATTTAAATAAATATAGAAAAATGGCTTTAGATGAATCATCAATAAGTAATTTCAAAAAATAATTTGAATATTTTATATTATAAATTTTATTATTATTATTATTATTATTTTTATAAATAAATAATTAATAAATTAAATTTATATTAAATTAAAAATCAATTTTTTTAATTTAATTTTTAAAATGAGCAAACAAGAACAAAAACATCATATTTTTAATATAAATGATTTCATTCCAAAACGTTTTGGATTAAATTATAATCCTCCTCAAATTATATTAGAATATTTAACTCCAAGCACAGGAAAATTATATCATCATAAAATGAGAATTCATAAATTAAAAAAAGATAAACCAACGGCTGATATTATGAAAGAATTATATGATAGACACAATCAATATTTAGATAAAAAAAAAGTTAATCCTAAACAAATTGAAAAATTAATTGAAAAAGTTAAAGCAAATTTTGTTGATAAAAGAAAAACAAATAAAAACAACAATAAAAATATTGAAGAGAAAAAGAATGAAAATGCAGCTGTTGTTGAAGAAAAAAAAGTTCAAGTGGAAAAAAAAAAAGAAAAAAAAGAAGATGATGAATTGACAGAAGAGGAAGAAGAATATAATGATTTTGATGAAGATTTTGAAGAAGATTTAAATAAATTAGATACAAGTACATTGAATAAAAAAAAAATTGAAATGGATGTAGAATTTGAAAAAAATAATATTAAAAAAGGAGATGCTGATTTTCAATATGATGTTAGAAAAGATTTTAACCATGAAGAATATGCAGCAGAATGGGATGATGATAGCTATTAATAAATATATATATATATAAAATTTTTTTATAAATAACAATATTATTTATATATTTATAATTGAAATTATATAAAATTTATAATTAATATTAAAATAAAATTAAAATCATTCCTATTAAAATGATATTCCATTTTAAATATATAAATGATATAGAATCATAATTGTCTGGACAAATAACAGTAAAATTTGGTTTTGTATAATTAATGCATTCCTGTCCATTATCCCATTCAGTTTTATATGTTGATTCATCATCAACTTCAATATAAACATCATCATATTCAATATTAATATCAGTTTGATTATATGTATAACTATCATTTTCAGCATGAATTGATGACACTAATTGAGTTAATAACGGTCTTACCATATGATCATTTTTTCTAGCTCCATCATATAAAAAACATTTTTTATTTTCTTGTTTTTTATTACAATAAGTAGAACTATATTTATCATGAAATTTTTTTGCAAATTTAGTAAAATAATTTCTGTCATTGACTAAAACACATTTTCCATCTTCAAATTTTCCACAATTTTCTTGAGCATAAGTTGAAAATTCTGTTTTCTTTTTTGGACCTAAATAACAATTTAATAAAGAAGTATAATTATAATGTAAATTTCTTCCAATTTCTGTATATTTATCATAATTAAACCCTGTCCAATTTGCATAATATAAAGCTTCATCATTAATTTTATTTAACATTAATTGAGTGAATTCTTCTTTGTTCATTGTTAAATGAAAACAATAGGTTGCTTCTATAGGAATATTTCCATAATAATAAGACATGTTAATATAGCAACATCTTTTTGATATTTTTGTGCAATCAGTTGGTTGTAATACTGTTTTTATACTTTTATGTACATTATCCCATGTATTTTTTTTATAACATTGTTCTTCATCTTTTCCAAATTTTGCTGAATATATAAATTTTATGAAAAAAATTTTTATAAAGAAAATAAAATAAAGAAACATTTAAATGTAATTTTTTATTTTATTTTTAAATAATATATTAAAAATTAATATTTATGAATTAATATTATAAAAAAAGTTATTAAAATGAATAAATGTTATTTTATTTTTTATTATAGATTTAATTTAATAAATTAAAATATAAAAATTATTAATTATAATAAATATTTTAAATTAAAAGAAATTTTATTATTTTAATTTATACAAATAATTTCTTATATTTTCATTTAATTTTCTACATTTGGAACAAGAATAATGTTTACTTTCAAATAAATTAAATTCATTACAATAAATACAAAACCATCCATTACCGATTATTTTATTTTTTAAATTTTTATCGTCAATTTTTTGAGAATTATATTTTATAAAATTTTTATTAATTTCAATATTTTTATTATCCGCAAAGGTGTTGAATATGTTATTGTTATAATTTATTTTTTTATTATTAAAATTGTCTTTACCTAAATTACCTTGTTTATTATTTACATTATTTAAATTTTCATTATTATTACTATTATTATTCTGATTTAATTTTTTATTATTTTCTTTTTTATTATTAATTTGAATATTAATATTTCTATTATTATTATTATTATTTTTATTACTATTATCTTTTATATTATTATTTTGAATATTATTATTATTATTTTTTAGAATATTATTTTGATTATTATTATTATTATTTCTATTATTATTATCTTTTTTAATTTTAACATTATTATTATTTTTTATGTTATTATTTTTATTATTATTATTATTTTT
>JAEEGK010013030.1_pt1 | contig 18800 bp, 26 predicted proteins | sample 8958771 | NCBI WGS metagenome assembly JAEEGK01 (sample SAMN16246547, study PRJNA631951) | gut metagenome | biome: gut microbiome; feature: rumen; material: SC-attached | host: Bos | place: Iran: Karaj | collected 2018-10
ATTACAAGATTGTAATTATTTATGGGTATGATATAATTATTATGAGGAGGGTAATTATGAAAAGAAATATCATAGCAGTTTTAATTACGGCATTTATTGCGTTTTTATTGTATTATTTAATTTTGCCACCAATAAATATTCATTCCATAGTATTTTGGATATTTGTCATGGTGGTAGTGGGAATTTTTACTTCGGTAAGCTTGTGTACAACATCTATTAATAAATTGGAATTATTCATTAATAAACGAAAAATACCAAGTTTTAAAGAGTATAAAGTTTATTTTAGTATGTTTGGCTGTATCTTTATTGCGGCTATCGCTATTATACTTATAGATTTTATTGCTTCGCCATTATTCAATTCTAAAAAATATTATGAAAGAATTGATGTTACTGAAGGTGATTTTAATACTGATGTTGCAGTAGTTGATTTCAATAAATTGGCTTTATTGGATAAGGATTCATCTTTAAAATTAGGTGATAGAGTCATGGGACAAATGACTGATTTAGTATCACAATTTGATGTCTCAGATCTATATACACAAATTAATTATAATGATAGTATTGTTAGAGTTACACCTCTAGAATACTCAGGTTTAATAAAGTATTTCACTAATAAAAAATCAGGTGTTCCTGGATATATTACAGTTAATTCTGTAAGTGGTGAAGCTAAATTAGTCAGATTGGACAAAGGTATGAAATATGTTCCTTCAGCTATTTTAAGCCAAGATTTATATCGTAAATTAAGATTTTCATATCCAACAGAAATATTTGGTGATATATCTTTTGAAATTGATGAAGAGGGCAATCCTTATTGGATAGCGCAAACAATTAATTACAAAGCTATTGGTTTACGCAAAGAAGTAAGTGGTGTAGTAGTTTTAAATCCTGTTGATGGAACTTCTAAAAAATATAATGTTAATGAGATACCTACATGGATTGATCATGTATATTCAGCTGAATTAATTATTGAGCAAGTTAATGACTGGGGAAAATATAAAAATGGTTTCTTGAATTCTATTTTTGGTCAAAAAGAAGTTGTTAATACGACTGAAGGTTATAACTACTTGGTTATGAATGATGATGTATATTTATATACAGGTATCACTTCTGTTGTAGCAGATGAATCTAATATTGGATTTATCTTAACTAACTTAAGAACAAAGGAAACTAAGTTTTATAATGTAGCAGGAGCTGAGGAATATTCAGCTATGGCATCAAGTGAAGGACAAGTACAACAAATGCATTACAAATCTACTTTCCCATTAATCATCAATTTGAATGGTAAACCAACTTATTTAATGAGTTTAAAGGATAATGCAGGATTAGTTAAGATGTATTCTTTCGTTGACTATGTTGATTATCAAAAAGTTGTTGTTACAGATAGTAAAGATGGTATCTTAGCTGCAGCTCAAAATTATTTAGGTGAGAACGTTATAACAAACGATTTAGTTGAAAAAACAGTAAAGGTTAGTAATGTTGCTACATCAGTAATTGATGGCACAACATACTATTATATTAAAGCCAATAACGTGGTTTACCGTGCATCAATTAAAGTAAATCAAAATGTTTTACCTTTTATTAAATCAGGTGAGACTATAAAGATAAGTTTTAAAGATGGAACTAAAGAAATACTAAAAGTGGAATATTAATTCCATTTTTTTGTTTTGATTTTTCAATTTTGTTACTTTTGTGTTATAATTAAATTAGGTGATAGCGATGAATAAAAAATTACAAGCTTCTAAATTGATTGTTGAAAAATTACGAGGTAACAGTTATTTAACATATAATGAGATAGCGACTTTGACAGGATATCATCCTAAATATGTATTAAAATTAAAAAAAGAAATAGTTGATGGAACTATTTCTTTAGAACATGGTAATAAAAATAAAGAACCAGTTAATAAGATAAGTGATAAAGAAAAGGAATACATTATAAATTTATATAAGAGAAGTAATGCTAGTATTCGTAAATTTTGTAAGTTTTATAATCGACGTAGTTATTCGTGTATATATGGCATTTTGAAAGAAGCAGGATTGATTTAATCCTCTTTTTCTTTTTCACATTCTATTACTTAATTCATACATTATCTATAGAGGTGAGATTCTGTGGTACTTAGTGATTTAAAGATGGGGAATAAGGCTGTTATAAAGAATATGAATGTAAGTAAAGATATAAAAAGAAGATTATTGGATATGGGAATGGTTGAAAATACAGAGATAGAATGTTTATTTACTAGTTTATTTAAAAATCCTGTAGCATATTTAGTTAGAGGTACCGTCATTGCTATGCGTAAGAGTATAACTGATAAAATTGTGGTGGATATGTTATGAAAATAGCATTGGCAGGGAATCCTAATGTAGGTAAGAGTACATTGTTTAATGCTTTGACTAAAGGGCATCAACATACGGGAAATTGGACTGGTAAGACGGTAGGAAACGCTGTTGGAAAATATAAAGATCATGATATATATGATTTGCCAGGCACATATTCTCTTTTAGCGCATTCAAAAGAAGAGGAAATAGCGCGTAATTCTATATGCTTTGATGACTATGATGCAATTATCGTTGTTTGTGACGCTACATGTCTTCAAAGAAGCTTAAATTTGGCTTTGCAAATATTAGAAATGACGGATAAAGTGGTTTTGTGCCTTAATATGATGGATGAAGCTAAAAAAAGAAAAATAGAAATTGACGTTAACTTGTTGTCTAAATTGTTGAATGTTCCGGTAGTAGCTATGTCAGCACGTAATGATAAAAATTTTGATATTCTATTTGATAAAATTTCTGAAATAAATAAGCCACATAAGGTAATATATTCACAAGATATAGAGGATGCTATAGACTATTTATTACCTGATATTGTGAATTATAAGAACTTAAATCCGCGATGGATAGCATTAAGTTTACTAGATGGTGATTCGAGTCTCAATATCGAATTAAAAAAATATTTAGGATATGATGTTTTAAAAAAAGTAAAAAATAAGTTAATTGAAATAAATGAAAACATCGATATACAAGATCGCCTTTTGTCAGATAGTTATAGTTTTTGTGAGGATATATTTAGTAAGGTTGTAAAAGATAATAAATATAATTCTAAATTCGATAAATTATTAACTAATAAAATAACGGGTATACCTATTATGATTATTATATTGACTTTAATTTTCTACATAACTATTGTTGGCGCTAATTACCCATCGCAATTATTATTTAAATTGTTTGCGTGGCTTGAAAGTAAGATTGTTTTACCAATATGGTTACATGGTATTTTAATTGATGGTGTTTATCATGTTGTGACGTGGGTTGTGGCTGTTATGTTACCACCTATGGCTATATTCTTCCCATTGTTTGCTTTATGTGAGGATTTTGGTTTATTGCCACGCATAGCTTTTAATTTGGATGGTATATTTGAAAAGTGTCATGCGTGTGGTAAACAGTCTTTAAGTATGTGCATGGGATTTGGATGCAACGCAGTTGGTGTTGAAGGGACTAGAATAATAGATTCTCCAAGGGAAAGGTTAATAGCTATTTTAACTAATGTTTTTGTGCCATGTAATGGTAGATTTCCTATTATAATTAGTATTATTACGATGTTTTTGATTAATAACAGTATATTTAATAATATTGTAAGTACCATGTTATTAATTTTAGTTATAGTGTTTAGTATAATAATAACGTTTTTTGTTTCCTATCTTTTATCAAAAACCATTTTAAAAGGTTTTCCATCATCTTTTGTTTTAGAATTACCGCCATATCGTAGACCTAAGGTAATTAGCGTAATTATACGTTCCTTTCTAGATAAAACTTTACATGTACTATATAGAGCTATTATCGTATCAGCACCTATGGGAGCTATTATCTGGCTTTTAGCTAATCATAATATGCTTGGTCAACTATCATATGCATTAGAACCATTTGGTAAATTAATAGGCCTTGATGGTGTGATATTGTTGGGATTCATATTAGGATTTCCAGCTAATGAGATTGTCATGCCTATTATTCTTATGTGTTATTTAAAATCCAACAATTTGGTTGATATGAGTAGTATATATGAAATAAAAAATATTTTATTAGCTAATGGTTGGACCATAAAAACGGCTTTATGTATGATTATTTTTACGTTATGTCATTTTCCTTGTTCAACAACATGCTTAACAATAAAGAAGGAGACAGATAGTAAGTGGGCACTTTTGGCTATTATTATACCTACATTAATTGGTGTATTATTATGCTTTATAATTAATATTTTATGTATATTTATAAAATTATAAATTTTGTTGTAAAGCAAAGTAAAAATATGATAAAATAACCTTTGTAAAATAGGTGAGTGTATGATAAATTTTATAGTAGTAGACGATGTTGTAGAGATAGCGAAGACAATCGAAAAGATAATTAATAGTCGTTTAATGAATAGTGATTTAGAGTATAAAATTCATGTTTTTCATGATTATGATAGTGCTTTTGTCAATGCAAGTAATACATTAACAAATAAGGTTTATTTTTTAGATATCGAAACTAAATCAGCTTCTGGTATCGATGTGGCGCGAACTATAAGAAAAAACGATGTTTCAAGCGTTATTGTTTTTGTTACGGCTCATGAACAATTAGCTGGCTCTATTATAAAAGAAAGATTAATGGCTTTGACTTTTATTTGCAAATTTGATGATTTTGAGAATAAATTTAAGGATGCTGTGGATAAATCAGTAGAAATTTTAGGACATTCACAAGTTATTAAATTCTATGATAATAATTCGCTTTATATTATCCCAATTAAGGATATTTTATATGTGACAAGAGATAGTGTGGAAAGAAAATGTATTATTAAAACTGACTATATAACTTATAAGGTTAGTATGTCTTTAAAAGAAATAAAAGATATGAGCAAAGGCTTACTTATACAAACACATAGATCTTGCTTAATTAATAAGCAAAGAATAAGAAAAATTGATAAAACAAATAAAATATTACTAGATAATAATGAAGAGACTAATTTGCTATCTAGTTCGCATAGAAAAGAGTTGATGTAATGTGCTTGAAGCTATAGATATGTATTTGCTCCCAACTATTATTAGCAATATAACAGCTATTTATTTACAAAGTAAAATATTAAAAACCAAAATCAATTATAACAGTATAAGTTTGTATATTGGTATTTTTATTAGTGTAATATTAGTTATAGCTAACAGAATTTATGTCCATGATTATCTTAGATTTTTATTTAGTTTTATTATACTTTTAATTTCTGGGACGATAATTTTTAAAAGGAAAATTTACGAGTTGTATGGTGTTATATTTGTGCAACAAGGACTTATGTTAATAGCTGAGTTGTTATGTTTAGCTGTCTTAAGTACAGTCGACCAAAGTTTACTTTCTCTATCATATAAAAATTTTATTGGTGTTATAGCAGTTAATATTTTAGTATCATTAACAGCTGTACTTATATATAGTAGCAAGAAGGTATCTTACATATGTGATAAGGTTATATCATTTATTAATGATGTAGCAGGCTTAAAAAAATATTTAATTTTATTGTTATTTATTACAACATCAAATGTTTTATTAATGTTTATGTATTATAAAGACGATATTATTATTCTAATAAATTCAGCTTTTATCTTAATATATGGTTTTATTGTCTATTTTTTGATTCTTGAAGCAAGTGAAAAGTTACATATGAAACAACAAAATGAAGGGTTATTAAAAACTTTGAATGAATATGAAAAAATACTTGATCAACAAAGAGTTAGTAATCATGAAAATAAAAACCAGCTATTGGTATTGAAATCATTAGTTAGTAAGAACAATAAGAAGCTTATTAGTTATTTAGATGAAATGATTAAAGAAAAACAAGTTGATGATGAAGTTTTATATGCTAGCGCTAAAAGAATACCTCAAGGTGGTTTACAGGGTTTAATATATCAAAAAATGTTGTGCATGAAGGATAAAAATATCAACATAGTATTAAATGTTGATAGAAAAGTTAAAAAGATTAATTTGCCTTCAAAAATCAACTTTGAGATTTGTCGAGCTGTAGGTATAATAGTGGATAATGCCATCGACGAAACTATGAAATTGGAAGATAGAGAAATACTTATTGATATCTACCAAGAAAATGAAGAATTAGTTGTTGAAGTTACTAATAGATGTAATGACATTCCTGATTTATCAAGAATCGATGAAAGTGGGTACACAACTAAAGAAAAAGGTCATGGTTATGGTTTAACTCTATTAAAAGAAATTTGTAGTAATAACAATATTACAAATGAGAGAAAAATAGTTGGCAATACTTTTTGTCAAACAATCAAAATAAAAATGTAGATGCGGCGTGCATATCTACATTTTTTTATTATTTAATTAAACTTTTTGGACATTCAGGTTCATCAGCTATAACTAACATACAAGCTTTGCTGCCTACATTAGCTAAAAGTGATCCTACTGTCGCTAAAATTGTTGAAAAAAAAGCCATTAATAATCCCTCCTTTTATTCCTCTATATTCAAATAACGTAACTGTTATTTAAATATTATTCCAAGCCATATAGTTGTTATATGGAAGTTTAAATATTCTGTACACCGTTGGCGAAATCATAAATGATTGTATTACTAGCGATAGTACAAAACAATTCGATAGCATATTATTTGTAAATAATGATAAATATGCGAAGGTAATTGCTATAAATGTTGAAATATATTTATAGAATAATCTTCTTTTTTTATTAACGATAGGTCGTTTTTTCGTATCTGCTGGGGAATTTTTATGTATGAAGTAAATAGTTATAATGTTTATAATAGTTTTAATATAAATATCTAAGGTTACATATTTAACTATTAATGCTCCACCTACAAATACTAAAAGCGATGTAACCAAGCATATCCAACTTTTTGTAGCATGTAGTCCAAATGATGTTGAACGTATAATGTTATATATAATTAATAGGATAATTAATTCTTTAAAAACATTTAAGAAAGCTGCAACTATGAAGATGATTATCAATTTAGTTATTTGCAAGTATAGACCTTCAAGTCCATATCTTATTTCAGCTAATTTAGTTTCATCAAATCTATTATCATAGTTAACAATATCCATACATTTATCAACAACCAAATTCTTCATTTTTTACCTCCGAGATACATCATAGCATATATTTTTAATAATTTTGAAAATTTTGTTTTAAATGTATTTATATGTGTTTTAAAAATAAATTAATAATAAAAAAATTATGTATTAATATTCATTCAGACATCAGAATAAACATTTCAGACAAGTGTGCAAAATTTGTCGAAATTTGAATTATTGAATTTCTTGAATTGGTGATATGGGAATTTTATAATAGTATTGTAAGCGAATTACTAGAAGGGAGATGTTGCTATGCGAAGTAAAGTTAAATGGTTTAATAATGACAAAGGATATGGATTTATTGAATATAAAGAAAATGAAGATATTTTTGTTCATTATTCCGCTATACTTTCTCAAGGCTATAAAACATTGGTTGAAGGACAATATGTTGAATTTGAATTAGTTCAAACTGACAAAGGCCTACAAGCTAAAAATGTAGTCGAAACAAAAACCGCGTTAGTATAACGCTTTTTTTGTCAAAAAATATAGTTAATCATATACTATATTGAGAGGTGTGAAGATGTATAAAGTATATCAAGTAAAAAGTGGCGAGACTATCGACACTATAGCTCAAAAATTAGGTATGATACCGCAAGAATTAGTGGGGTTGAACGATTTAGAAGGTGAAGTTGTCGAAGGACAATTAATTGTTATACCAAATAGTTTATTTAGTACATATATCGTTAAACAAGGTGACAGTATATATGATATTGCAAGACAAAATGGTATCAATTATGAAGATTTATTAAAAATCAATGGTCTAGGTAAAGATGATTATATATATCCTAATCAGCAAATATTGATACCACGAAATGATTTAGCAATTTATATAACAAAAGATGCGGATTCTCTTAACAATATAGCTCAAAAATTAAATGTCGATTTAGTTGATTTAGTACAACAAAATGAAACATTATATGTTACGCCAGATCAATTGATAATATATCGTAAATAAAAGATGATTTCATCTTTTTTTTTTGCTATTTCTATTGTATAATGTTTTAGGAGGTAAGATTATGAAGAAAGTATTATTAGTGGTATCCTTAGTAATGTGCGTTTTACTAACAGGATGTGGTAAAAATGGGTATCATGAATTGAGTTATAAAGAATTAAATGCAAAACTTGATAATAAAGATAATTTTGTATTAGTTATAGGGAGCGCTACATGTTCAAACTGTGTTAAATACGAAAAGACTATGAAAAAAGTAATCAATAATAAAAAAATAGAAATTTTTTATGTTGATATTGATAAGTTTAGCGTAGATGATTTAAATGCTTTGAGAGTTATGTATAATTTCACAGGGACACCAACAACTATTTTTATTAAAGATGGTAAAGAAGAATCAGTTTATAATCGTATAGGCGGCGCTGAAACTTATGCTAAAGTTATAAAAAGTTTAAAGAGTAATGGATTTTTAGGTGAGTAATATGAATATGTATAGTGTATTAGATATGTATGGTGAGGATTTAACTAAAAAAACATATGTAACCAATCCAGCTATATCTAGGGAACAAGAAATTAAAAGAGCTATGGTTGTTTTATTAACACCTGAAAAATCAGCTTTATTAGTTGGTAAACCAGGTATAGGTAAAACAGCTATTGTTGAAGGAATTGCTTATTTAATTCAACAAGGTTTAGCGCCTAATGCTTTAAAAGATTATCGTATTGTTAAGATAAATTCCACAGCCTTAACTGGTACTATGATGGTCAATGGACGAGAAGTTATGATTGCTACTATGTTAGTTGAAGAATTAAAAAGAGCTGTTAAAACTATCGTTTTCATCGATGAAATTCATACATTGATTGGTGGACAAACTGATGGTCCAATGGACTTAGCTAATATTTTAAAAGCTGGTCTTGACCGTGGCGATATTAAGGTTATTGGTGCTACTACCACAATTGAATATGAAACTTATATTTTAAGAGATAGAGCCTTCTTAAGAAGATTTGAAAAGATCGATATTTTAGAACCAGATCAAGAGACGACTGTTAAAATATTGATGGGTAGTATTAAAAAAATTGAGCAACAAACTGGTATACCTATGAAATATAATGCATATGTAACAGAGTTGTTAGTTAGAGCTATTGTTAGAGCTACTAGTGAATTTAAACGTGTATATGGCTTAGCCGCAATGTACCCTGATGTTGCTTTTTCAGTTTTATCACAGGCTTTTTCAAGCGCTCTATATGATAATAAAACAGCTGTTGACGTTGAAGATTTTTACAATGCCATTAGAGTAAGTAGAAAAATTTATCCTGATAGTATTGTTAAAGAACTAGCTGCTTTCAGAGAAGAATTTAAAGAATTATGTGACGCCGAACATATTGTATTACCTGTTGTTAATCTAGAAGACTTAGAAAGATCACAAACTGAGATATGATAAATATTGTTTTATATGAACCAGAAATACCTCAAAATACAGGTAATATAATGAGAACATGCGTTGCTACTAATAGTAAATTGCATTTGATTGAGCCATTGGGATTTAAAATGGATGAAAATACTATTAAAAGATGTGGCGTTAATTATATAGATAATTGTGAGTATACAATATATCCTAATTTTGAGGATTTTGTTTCTAAAAATCCAGGAAGATATTATTTTTTTACTAGATATGGTAAAAAGCCACATACTGATTTTGATTTTAAGGTTAACGATGAAAATATTTATTTGATTTTTGGTAAGGAAAGTACAGGAATCCCTAAAGAAGTTTTAAAAGGCCACTTAGATACATGTATGCGTTTACCAATGACCGATAAGGTTAGAGCTTTAAACTTATCTAATTGTGTCGCTATTGGCGTATATGAAGTTTTAAGGCAAAATAATTATTTTGATTTACTTAGAACTGAGCCATTTAAAGGTGAAGATTATTTAGAACAATAAGGTACTTGAAAAAGACGTCAATAAATGTTAATATATATATGAGAATAAGGAGGGCATTATGGCTTTTATAGTTGAAAATTATTTATGGTTTGTTATAGGTTTAATTGTTATTTTAATGGCTGTTGTAGGCTTTGTAGCAGAAAAAACTGATTTTGGTAGAAAGCCTTTTTCTAAGAAAGGTAAAGTTGCAAAAGACGGTAAAACTGCTGTAGAAAATGAAGTTGAAAGTATTTTACCTGAAATTACAGCTGTTCCAGATGAAACTGCCGAAGTTGGGGAAAATACGCAAGAAGATATTCCTGAAACAGAAGATGTTCAAACTGATATTTTTGAAACTGAAAATGTTCAAGAAGAAATACCAGAAGAATCAACAAATTTATTTGAAATGCCAGAACAAACTGATTTTAATGAGGTAGAAATACAAAACTTAGATAATGATACTGATACAGAAGAACAAGAACCTGTTGATAAGTCATTATTTGAACCACTACCATCTATCGATGAGGTGTCTAATAATGAAGATGCTGAACAAACTGAAGAAGATATTGATGTTCCATCTGCAGAAACACCTGCTAATGAAGAAGATGTTTGGAAATTTTAAAAAGAACTATTGCTAGTTCTTTTTTTGCATTATTTCAAGTATTAAATCGAAACTATCATCCTTAGCGATGATATTTTTATGTATCTGTTTACATTTTTGACATTTATAAACTATTTTATAGGTATCTTTAAATTTTTCGATGTCAATTGGCTCTAACAATCCTTTGCATTCATTCGCTCTATCTCCTGGTAGGATATCCACATGTTTAGAATATAAACAATGAGGGCAATGGTCCCTAGCTGTGTAATTCAACTTATCCACAGGTTTATGGCAGTTCTCACATATAAAGTTTTCATCAATCATATTAAATCTCTTCATAACAATAGTTATACACATAAAATCTAAACTTGTCAATTATTAAGAATAAAATTAATAATATTAAATAGGTGAACTTTATGCTTAAGTTTTTTCTTTTTCTTTTTGGGTTCGGTTTAACTGTTGTAGGATGTGTATACATTATTATTTATCTAAATTTAACGACAATAGGGTATAATTTTTTTGAATATGTTAAGTTTATAATTAGCCGTTTAGAATGTTGGAATTTATTATTTGGTGTTTTAATTATGTACTTTAATTTACCTAAGGAGGACATTGATGAACAGCATATACGATATTTTATTAAATTTTAACAATAAACTTTATGATATATATGAATGGGAAATAAAAGATGAAATTAGGCATATCCGCAAAGTACCTATATTTAGGGTTGATAGTATTACATTGCATGATTTGATAGATTACAAAGTAGAATTGGATATACTTTTTTTACAGAGTATTTATAACAAAACAAGTTATTACTATAAAAATCGTTTAAAGAATAAGAATTATGCTTTTTTACTTACTGATGGTAATGTTGTTATCGGTTTTGAAAGTAATGGGAAATATATAACCGGGTATAGTCATCTAGTGTATGAAGATGAGGATGAAGTTCTTAATATGGCTGATGAAATGGCATTATATGAATTGAAATATCACAAAATTAAAAGTATTTCCCATGATTTTAAAACGAGGAATGAGGGAAATATTAAAAAATATATTTACCGGGAAATATATTATTATTTAAATAATGATGATAGTGTTTTAAAATATATATACTTAGAGTTTTTTAATATGAATGTTGATAATGCCAAGGAACAAATTATTGATGACTTAAAAAAGTATTGGGATATGGTATATATCGACGTATATAATTTTTTAAAAAAATTACCTTTGAGACGCTAAAATATAGATTTTTCTATATTTTTTTGTTACAATTGAAGAGTAATGGGAGGTAATTATATGGATTATTGTTTTACCATAGATCAATTTTCAGGACCACTTGATCTATTGCTTCATTTGATCAAAGAATCAAATATAAGTATATATGATATTAAAATTGAACAAATTACTTCTCAATATCTTGATTATATAAAAAAAATGAAAGAATTGAATCTCAATATTGCCAGTTCATATATGGTTATGGCTGCTGAATTAATTGAAATGAAGGCTTCTTTGTTATTACCTAAACCTGAGGTTGTTTTAGATGAGTATGAGGAAGATCCTAAAGATAGATTGATTAAACGATTAATAGAATATCAAAATTATAAAAATTTGATATCAACGTTTCAAGAAATGGAAGCGTCTAGACATCAGTACTATACGAAGGCTCCTTCTGATATATCTGAGTTGAATATAAGTGGAAAATTGGATGACGATATATGTTTAGATGATTTGATAGAAGCTTTTGCAAAATTTTTAAATAGGCAAGAAGTAGCTAAGCCTTTGAATACTAAGATAATGACTAAGGAATACTCGATAACACAAAGAAGTAAAGAAATAAAAGACATTATTAAAAAGAAGAAAAATGTTAAATTTACTGAATTATTTGAAATTAGAACAAAAAGCTATGTCGTTGTAACTTTCCTATCAATTTTGATGTTGACAAAGAATAAAGAAATTAAAATTAATCAGGATAATAATTTTGGTGAAATAATGATTAGTGGGGTGAATTAGGTGCGTAATGAAGCTATTTTAGAAGGCTTACTATTTGTAGCGGGGGATGAAGGAATTTCTAAAGATGAAGCTAAGGATATTTTAGAAATCGACAATATTGACGAAGTTGTTGAAAATTTAAAGAATTCATATAAAGATAGAGGTATTGATTTAACTTGCTTGGGTAATAGATTAAAGCTTGTAACTAAAAATGAATTGAAAGATTATATTGAAAAAATGGTTACAATTGAAGATGATGGCGTATTAAGTGAAGCAGCTTTGGAAACTTTGGCGATTATAGCATACAACCAACCTGTTACAAGAGTGATGGTAGATGATATAAGAGGCATCAATAGTTCACATATGATACGTAAGTTGGTTTATAAAAATTTAATATGTGAAGTAGGTAGAAGTGAAAGTGCTGGAAGACCTATTCTTTATGGAACAACACCTTTGTTTTTAGATTATTTTGGCATTAATAATATAAGTGAATTACCTCAAGTAGAGGTTGAACATGATGATACGGTTAAAGATTTGTATGAGTCCAAGTATAACGAGGAATAATTTACAGATATTTACAGCATTATTAAATTTAATTTGATAATATAGATATATTTTTGTTATACTAATTATAGTATAGGAGGAATATCATGACAAGGTTAACTGGCACAGAAAAAGTAAATAATGAAATAAAAGAGTTGGTCCCTTATCTTGCAGAAAGACCAGAAGAGAGTTCCCAAATATATGAACTAATCGATGAAAACATAAATATTGACAAGCAAGTAGCAGTTAATGGGATGACTCCACATGAGGCAAAAAAAAGTAGAAATAATATTGCTAGGAGATTAAAAATAATTCGTATATCTCTTGGTTCACAAGGTAAAATTGATTTACCAAATACATCGCTTGATAAAGTGTTTGCTGATTTGCGAAGTAGAATACGATAAAATCCATAGATCATCTATGGATTTTTTCTTTACTTTTTACCAAATGCAACTCATTAAAATTATCTTCTAGTGTTTGAGCGAATTGTTTTAAAAACGTAGTAGCCTTTTTAAATTGTTTATTACTTTGTTTACTTAATTTTTCTAACTTCAAACTTTTTTGATATATATAAGAAGCTCTTATAGAATTAAAATTATCTAAATTGGAGTTTTCTTTTATTATTTTTTCTAAATAACTTTTTATTGTAAAACCAACCTCGCTATTTGTGGCTGTTTCTCCTAAATATAATTCAAGCCATGCTATAACTATATTAGTGTGACAAAAAGTATCATCATAATGTAAGACAGGGCAACCTAATTCTTTATATACTTGTTCCGGATTTAGTTTTGATAGAATTTGTGACCAGTATTCAGTAATATAATATCTTGTGTTGTCTTCTTCTGATAAATTTTCTTCATTCCTATACCACTTTATCCAAAATGAAAACTTAGGTGCTAAAGCAGGATAAGATTGTATTGATATGTTGTTTACTTCTATAGTCATTTAAATCACCTACGAATATTTTCCAGACATAGTATATCATGTTTTTAGATAAAGTCTATATAATATTTTAATTTATGTCATTAGGTTTACATAAAAAAACTTAATTATTAGGATTTACAAGTATTATTTATTGCTTCATTTTTTTCTTATCAAACATACTAAGGCCTTCTAAACTCACTTATTTATTATACATACTTTGAATCGTATGCAAAAAAAACGAGCACCAATTAGTGTTCGCATGAAGGCGCATATAAAGAAGAAGTCGAATAACTCAATATACGCAATAATAGGCAGTAATAATTACTAACTAATTCAAATATACTTGTTTAGATAGCCCAATGAGTGATGTTTGTTGTAATTGTTCTAACCTATATTTGAATCAATAAAAACATAATTTTGTTTGAATGATTTGTTCTTGCTTAATTATGTTTTAGGGTTTCAAAAGGGAATATTCCCTTTGCACACCTATTGGCTCTGCCAATAGAGAAGTGTGTTTTATCTATTGGAAATAGATATTATCGACAAGCGAATGCTTGTCCTTTTATATGTTTATATCAATGTCATCATAATCTTTATCATAACCATAATTTTGCTCATAAATATAATCTTTTATTTCTTCTTGGGGTATCATCAGCAATATCTCTTAAATTACTATCACTATAATAATCTAATTCATGATATGTTTTTATATCATCTACAACATTATCTTTTTCTTTTTCAGTTCCAATATGAAGTATCTTTTTAAATAAGTTCTCTAAAGTTTGTAGCATAGTGTGTATGAAGTTTTTAAGTCTTTTATCACTTTTAGCACTTATTCTTTCTGAAACACAAACAAACTAACTATTTCTAGTTAGTTTGTTTATTGCTCTCGGATAAGTTGTCCGAGTTTCCTATCAATCTGGTGCTTGTGGAGGGAATCGAACCCTCATGACCAAAGGCCACACGATTTTGAGTCGTGCGCGTCTACCAGTTCCGCCACACAAGCAAGACAAATTAATTATACCATATCTTTTATAAAAATAAATACTTTTTTAACAAAATTGTGCTATAATTATATTGTTATTGCCCCATGGCCAAGCGGTAAGGCAACGGACTCTGACTCCGTCATTTCATTAGTTCGAATCTAATTGGGGCAGCCAATGTTGAAAACACTTCAGTTTACCTGAAGTTTTTTAATGCTTATATTGTCAAAAAGTATGAAATATTATATAATTAATGTAGGATAAGGGGAGCGTTAATGTGATACTAAGAAAACCATATGCGTTTTTGATTAAGTATTTTAGGCTAATTCATATTTTATTAGCCTTTTTGGCGTTTTATGCAATATTACGAACAAGGGATGTACTAGATTTTTTTAATGTATACATAAGCGATATGGTTAATTTAACAGGCCAAGAAATTCCTCTTGTTATACCAGAATTTTATGGTTATGCTTGTGCGCTTATTATAGTAATAGATTTAATTATAATATGGCTTATGATTGCTAAGAAAAAGCCAACATTGTTTTATATTATAAATACTATTTTATATGTTTATGTTTTAATAACAATATTTATTTACAACTCAACATTGGAATCTTTAAATTACATGGTTCCTGATATTAGGTTAATTAGGTTAGTGCGTGATTTATCGGTATTGTCGTTTATCTTGCAATTTGTTTGTATACCTGTCGTAGCAGTAAGAGCAATAGGCTTTGATGTTAAAAAATTCAATTTCAAAGAAGATTTAAAAGAGTTGGAGATAAGTGATGCCGATAGAGAAGAGTTTGAGGTTGAATTTAATTTTGATAAAAATGAATTTTTAAGAAAAATTAATAAAAGAAAACGATATATCATTTATTCATATAAAGAAAATAAGGCACTTTATTATATCTTTTTCACGGTGTTTTTATTAATTAGTGGTTATTTAGTATACAGTGATTATATTGATAAGGTTCCTATTGTTAACGAGAATACAACGTTTTCAGGTAATGGTTTTACATTGAAGGTAACTAATAGTTATTTGTTTAGCAAAGATTATGAAGGCAATGTTATTCCGGGTGATAATTATTATTTGGCTGTTAAATTAAAAATTAAATCAAATAGTAATGATGTTTTGGATATTGCCACAACTAAATTAACTATAGGCCCATATTACTTTATACCTACAACAACTGACAAGACAAAATTTAAAGATATTGGCAAAATATATCAAGGAGAAAAGATAAAAAATGAATTTGAAACTATTGTCTTGTTATATAAAATACCTAAACAATTAATTGATGATGATATTTATTTTTCATACATTAATAAGAATCTTATCAGCAATAAAGATGGAGCTAAAGGGACGAATGTAAGAATCAAGTATCAAAAAATGGATGATATAAAAACAAGCCAAACTTATTTAATGGGCGAGGATATTAGTTTTAAAGAATCGGTATTAAATGAATATACTATATTTATAACAAGTTTTGATATAAAAGAAAAGTTCAAAGTAAGTTATAATCATTGCTACAATAGTAATTGTTATATATCATACTTATATTTGAAACCTAAGTTAAACACTAATTATGATAAAGCATTATTAAAATTAACGGGTTCTATAATATATCAAGATCCTATTGATGGAGTATATGATGTATATGATTTTATAGAACATTTTGGTAAAATTTATTATACCGTAGCTGGTGAAAAGAAAGTATTAAATATAAATTCTAATGAAATTACAAATAGTAAGTTAAACATGAAGAATGATTGTTATATTGAAGTACCATATGATATGATCAAAGCCACTAGTTTATCGATAGTGTTTACAGTTCGTGATCATACGTATGAATATATGCTAAAGTAATTTACAAATATAGTTCTATTATGCTATAATATTAAAATGGAGGATAGGAATGAAAAGGGTAATCATTATAATGTTTTTAATGTTACTTATACCACTAATGAAAGTTAATGGTTATTATTGTACATTTGGTGAAACTTCATTATATAAAGACATGGCTGCTAATATAAATGTTTCATATGATTATGTTGAAAAAAATAATGATGTATCTTTTTCAGTAACATTAACTAATTTAAGACAAGAATTGTATATTGTTGATACAACAAATGATAAAAAGTATGAATATGAATTAGATGAAATTGTTATAGATGGCTATAAAGCTGGCCAAACTATAAAATATGATGTATATGCAGCTGCTGAATACTGTAGTGGTACATATTTATATTCAATTTTACTTAATTTACCATTTTATAATAAGTATTATAAAGATGATATATGCGTAGGGTTAGAAAACTATGCTTATTGTAAAAAATGGTATAATCATAAACTTAGTTATGATGAGTTTAAAAAGAAAGTTAATGACTATAAGGAAAGTTTAAATCCTTCCGTGCCAGAAGAAGAAAAAGAAGAAATAGAGGAAAGTAAATCATTCTTAGATGTATTCTTATCTTTGTGGTTAAAATATTATTATATTGTATTACCTGGTATTATCGTGATAAGCGCTGCTGCGATGTACTATAATAATAAAAAATCAGATATATACAAGTAGGAGGTAAAAATGAAAGAGTCGTTTTGGGGAACGGCCATAGTCGTTGCTGGAATTTTTTCTATATTCTTTATTTATTTCTTTCAGTCTATTGTTAATACAAATGAGCATAATTACAATATTCTAAAAGAAACTACCGAAGCGGCTATGTTCGACGCTTTAGATTTAGCTGAATATCGTAAGAGTGGATCTATCAAAATAGATAGGGAAAAATTTGTTGAGAATTTTATAAGACGTTTTGCTGAAAGTGCTACTTTAGCAAGAACATATAAAATTGAAATTTATGATGTCAATGAAGTACCTCCTAAAGTTAGTTTAAAAGTTAGTAGCACAGAAACAACTGGTATATCCGGTGAAATAATGGAATTTAATATATCAAATAAAATTGATGCTATATTAGAGTCAACAGAATTAGGAAAGTGGGTTGGTTAATATATGAATAATATAGTTGTTTCATTAAAGAAATTTATTACAAATAAAAATACAATTACCATATTAGGCGTTATAGCTATTTTAGGTTTATTATATTATGGTTACAATACAGCTATTCATAAAAATACGCAAATGGTTCGTGTTTGTATTGCTTCAGAAACAATTCAGCCTAGAACTTTGATTACGGATGATATGATAGAATGTTCAATTACGGCTGATGAAGGTATACCACAATGGTATTACAACAAAATCAGAAGTAAGATTGAAATTAACAGAACAAATATTATTGGTAAATATACAGCTATAAATAGTGTTATCCCAGCTGGAAGCTTTATTTATAAAAACATGATTGTCAAAGCGGAAGACATCCCTGATAACTTAATATCACAAGTTCCAGAAGGTCAAAGACCATATATGTTATCTGTTAATGCTAATAGTACATATTATAATTCAATCTTACCTGGTAATGTTATTGATATTTATATGAAAGCTACAGATGAAAATGGTCAAATTATGATTGGAACATTTTTATCAAAAGTAGAAGTGTTAGCAGTTAAAGATAGTAGCGGTAATAATGTTTTTGAAGATACAACAGCTAATAGAGCTCCTGCTTCATTATTAATTGGTGTACCAGAAGATATATACATTTTACTTAAAAAATCTGAATACTTAAAATCATCTGGCGTTGAGTTATTCCCTGTTTTACATGGTGGAACAAAACCTATTATAGGTGACTTAACGGTGGGTCGGGAAGAATTAGTAAATTACATTAATAG
>JAEEGK010013032.1_pt1 | contig 18798 bp, 15 predicted proteins | sample 8958771 | NCBI WGS metagenome assembly JAEEGK01 (sample SAMN16246547, study PRJNA631951) | gut metagenome | biome: gut microbiome; feature: rumen; material: SC-attached | host: Bos | place: Iran: Karaj | collected 2018-10
TACGCCTGATACCGATGGCAGTACAGTTTATCCCGACAATACCCGCCAGCAAAACGCTTTCTATGCCCTTTGCGATTTTATTACCGCCAATTACAACACGACGATCTCGGACTTCCCGACGTATAAATATGACGCATCTACCGATACATACTTATATACTTTCAGCGCAAGTTACCTGCATGACAGCAATTCCGTCCTTGTGATGCACGACAATGCTGATGACAACTGCTACTACCTGGTGTCTTTTTCTCTTAACGACGTCGGCCACAGTTATCTGGTACATTTCGTTTATTACGGTTCTGTTTATGACGATTCACCGCTGTTTGAGGGTTATTCCACCGTATTTGCTCCGGATTATGATCAAAACTATACTTTCAAGTTTGATTATTATTACGGTTCATCCTATTTGCTCGAGTCATATGAGGGATTGGCAATGGCCGCTTTTGATTCAGCCGTCGATATCATGGATCTCATACTGAAGTATAATGTTGCTCCCTCGGAAGAATACGGCATGGCAGACTTTGGTTTCTCAAAATACTACTGAGTTGAATACCGACTTAACGAAAACAGGGGACGGGGGTGTGTGTCCGCAGCGCGGACACGCACTCCCGTCCCCTGTGATGCCTATGATCGATACGATATCGAGGGCCGGAATGAGTCAAAGAGAACCGTCCCCGTTGACTCAAAACGTGATGGCGACCTTGATATCTCCGTATTTGCCCGAGGCGCAGTCGAAGGCCTCCTCCCACTGCTCAAGAGGAAAGGTCCGGGTAACTACCCCGTCGGTCCTGAGCACGCCGGAGGTCATATTCTCTATCACGAACGGATAGCAGTCGGGGCTCAGGTGAGAGCCCAGCACGTCCAGCTCCTTCTTGTCCCCGATGATCGACCAGTCAAGGGAGGTCGGCTCTCCGAAGACGGAGAACTCCACGAAGCGGCCGAGCTTGCGTATCATATTCATGCCCTGCGTCACGCTCGAGGGATGGCCGGAGCATTCGATATAGATATCGCAGCCGTAGCCGTCGGTCATATCCATTATCTTCTTCACCACGTCTTCCCTGCCGGGGTTCCAGGCCTCGTCCGCGCCGAAGGCCAGGGCCCGTTCCAGCCGGTTCTCCTTCAGGTCCAGGCTGATGAGCTTTTTCGGCTTCAGGGACGCGGCATAGGTGACCATGCCCAACCCCAGGGTGCCCGCGCCCGAGATGACCGCGACGTCCTCATGGCCGATGCGCGCCCGATCCACCGCGTGCTTGGAGCAGCCGTAGGGCTCGATGAGCAGGGCGGCGGAGAGCGGAAGCTCCTTAGGGACCCGATGGATGCGGGCGTGCCCGGTCGGTATGCGCATGTATTCCGCCATGGCGCCGCAGTAATCGGTGAAATATCCGTAGATATAGTGGGGCTGACACATCCAGTAATGCCCGTCCCTGCAGAAGCGGCACTCCCCGCAGGGGGCGATCTGCTCCACGGTGATCCGGTCCCCGGGGGCGTAGTCCTTCACGTTGGCCCCGACCTCCGCGACGACGCCGACGAATTCATGGCCGGGTATGAAGGGGGCGCGTACCCAGGGAGCCTTGTCCGCGCCGTTGCCCCAGTAGCTTTCCGCGCCGTGCCGGCACTTCACGTCGCTGGCGCACACGCCGCAGCCCTCGGTCTTCATCAGTATGTCGTCCGGCCCGCATTCCGGAATGGGAAAGGCGGGCTCAAACCTGTATTCGTCTTTTCCGTAGACCACCAGGGCCTTCATGGTTCCTTTCATGGCGTTGCTCCTTTCGCTGTCCGGTATTTTCCTTTATGACCCGATCTCTTATTTTTCCAGCTCGACCATGTAGTATTCCAGCTTGATGGAGTCGGGATACCGCGTGGCGTTTACGATGAAAAGACGGTCCTTTAATATGCTGAGGGACTCGTCGTATATCTCGAACTCCGGCTTCGTCACGCAGTAATAGACCTCCGCGGGAGCGATGCCGCCGGACAGCACGGTCTGAACGTGCTCCGGGGGAACGGTGCGTATCCCGTCATTCTGGATATAAAAGCTCCTGCCGTCGTCGAGGCGGACGCCGTAGCGCGCCGAGAGCTCGGCGCGTCCGTTGGGACGGACCACCTGACTGTCCACGCCGTCCGGCAGCACCTTTCCGCTGAAGGGCAGAGCTGACCCGACAAGCTCTCCGCCCGTGATGGAAATGAGCTGGCGGCGCCCGGCCCTGCCGTCCTGCCCGATAAAGCTCGGCTTTCCGACGGTAGCGTTGATCTCAAAGGCTTTTACGAGTTTCGGTTCCATTTCACGCAGCTCCTTATATTTTTATTTATATTGTATATTAAGAGCCGCGGCCGCGCAAGTCAAGCGCGCGAAAAGCCGCCGGGAGCGATCGCTCCCGGCGGCAGGTCCGTCCCTATTCGATTTTACTCGGCCCTGGGCTCTTCGTCGGCCTTCTTTTCCTCGGCCTTTTTCTTTTCAAGCTCCTTGTAGGCGTCCTTGCGGGAGAAGTTGAGTCTGCCGCGGTCGTCCACGCCCAGGCACTTGACCCAGGTCATATCGCCCACGTTCAGAACGTCCTCGACCTTCTCGGTGCGCTTGAACTCAAGGTCCTTGATGTGGACCATGCCCTCCTTGCCGGGCACCAGCTCCACGAAAGCGCCTATGGGGATAACGCGGGTGACTCTGCCGTAATACAGCGCACCGGTCTCGGGCACGAAGACTATGGCGTCTATCATCTCCTTGGCCTTGCGGCAGGCCTCGATATCCTGAGAGGAAATGTAGATGCTGCCGTCGTCCTCCACGTCCACCTTGGCGCCGGACTCGGCGACGATCTTCTGTATGGTCTTTCCGCCGCTGCCTATGACCTCGCGGATCTTGTCCACGTCTATCTTCATCGACAGCATCTTGGGCGCGTAGGGGCTGAGCTCCTTCCTCGGCTCGGAGATGACGGGGAGCATGATCTCGTCGAGTATCTGTATCCTCGCCTCTCTGGTGATGTCGAGGGCGGATCTGATGACCTCGGGAATGAGGCCGTCGTTCTTCAGGTCCATCTGAATGGCGGTGATGCCGGCCTTGGTTCCGGCCACCTTGAAGTCCATCTCGCCGTGGAAGTCCTCAACGCCCTGGATGTCGATGAAGGTGGTCCAGCGGTCGCCGTCGGAGATAAGGCCGCAGGATATGCCGGCCACGGGCGCGGTGATGGGCACGCCCGCGTCCATAAGAGCGAGGGTCGAACCGCAGATGGAGCCCTGAGAGGTGGAGCCGTTGGAGGACAGCACCTCGCTGACCACGCGTATGGTGTAGGGGAACTCCTCGGGCGGCGGGATGACGGGCTCGAGCGCCTTTTCGGCAAGGGCGCCGTGGCCTATCTCGCGGCGGCTGGAGCTCCTGGAGCCCTTCGCCTCGCCGGTGGAGAAGCCCGGGAAATTGTAGTGGTGGATATAGCGCTTGCTCTCTTCCTCCCAAATGGTGTCCAGCTTCTGCTGGGCCGCCATCGTATCAAGAGTGCAGAGAGAGAGCACCTGGGTCTGACCGCGGGTGAACAGGCCCGAGCCGTGCACGCGGGGGATGAGCCCGACCTCGGCGGCCAGAGGCCGTATCTGGTTCATGGCGCGTCCGTCCACGCGCTTGCCGTCAAGGAGCCAATGCTTCACCACGTGCTTCTGCAGGCGGTACATGCATTCCTCCATGTAGTTTTCCATATCGGGATACTTTTCCAGCAGCTCTTCGTTCATTTTGTCATGGACGGCGTTCACTCTCTCCTCGCGGACGTTTTTGTCGTCCGTGTCCATGCAGTACTCTATATCCTTGATATAGCGCTCGAACAGCTCGTTGTAAAGGTCCTCGTCGAAGGAAGCGTGCTCATAGGAGAACTTGGGCTTGCCTATCTCGGCGACCATGCGGTCGATGAGGGCGATGACGGGCTTGATGACCTCGTGGGCCTGCATGATGCCCTCGAACATGACGTCCTCGGGTATCTCCTTGCCGCCGGCCTCTATCATGACCACCTTTTTCTCGGTGGCCGCCACGGTAACGGTCATGCGGGATATCTCGCGCTCCGCGGAGGTGGGGTTGAAGAAATACTTTTCGCCGTCCCAGCCCACGTTCACGCCGCCTATCGGCCCGTTGAAGGGCACGTCGGAGATCGACACGGCGGCGCTGGCGCCGAGCATCGCGGCGATCTCGGGGGAGCAGTCATGGTCCACCGACAGCACCGTGCAGGTGATGACCACGTCGTTGCGCAGATCCGAGGGGAAGAGCGGACGCATGGGGCGGTCTATCATGCGGGAGGCAAGCGTGCCCTTCTCGGAGGGCTTGCCCTCGCGGCGGAGGAAGCCGCCGGGGATGCGGCCCACGGCGTACAGCTTTTCCTCGAAATCCACGTTCAGCGGGAAATAGTCTATGCCGTCCTTGGGACGGGCGGAGGCGGTGCAGCATACCAGCACCGTGGTCTCGCCGTAGCGCACCAGCACGGCGGCGTTGCACAGCTCGGCCAGCTTGCCTACCTCGAAGGAAAGGGGACGGCCGGCAAATTCGATCTCGTACTTTTTCTGCTCGGGGAACTCTCTTTTTGTGATTATCATTTGTTTTCCTTTCCGCAGAGAGTACGCCTTTTAGCACTTGAAAAAACCCCGCGGCGCCGCCGCGGCGCTTTTTCAACTGCTAAAAAGGTCTGACCTCTCCGCATTTTTTAGTTTGATGATATTGTTTGCGGGACTGCCCGGGGGTCGCCCGGAGCAGTCCCGTTGACAGGCTTACTTTCTGATGTTCAGCTTGGCTATGCAGGCTCTGTACCGCTCGATATCCTTGGCGGCGAGATAGTCCAGCAGATTTCTGCGCTTACCGACCATCTTGAGCAGTCCGCGGCGGGAATGATTGTCGTGGGGATGAGCCTTGAGGTGCTCGTTGAGGATGTTGATGCGCTCGGTCAGAATGGCGACCTGCACCTCGGGAGAGCCGGTATCGGTCTCATGTACGCGGTTCTTTTCGATGATCTCGGTTTTCTGGTCTTTCAGAAGCATTTTTTCTTTTCCTTTCCTATATATTCCCCGCAGGGCCGGGTAACGGGCGGAAAGGCTCTTTCTCCCGTAACCAAGCCGAGGGGCTGACAGCGAATGATTGTACCATAATTTTTCCTGCTTGTAAACATGATTTTCCGTATTATTGCGTTTTTTTTATTTTTGTCCGGCCGCCTCCGCAATAAAGATTGTAAACGGGACGGATATTATGTATACTTTATATATCAAGTCAAAGAAAGCGCGGAGCGGAAAGGGACCGGGGAGCATCGACATGCCTGTAAGAATACTTGCCGCGGGAGACGTGGTCGGACAGAGCGGCGCCGATCTTTTCGAGCGCAGACTGCGCAGTCTGAAAAAACTGAAGGGAATAGACTTCACCGTCGTCAACGGGGAAAACGCCTCCGGCATCGGCATTACCCGCCGCCAGGCCGAACAGCTCCTGGACGCCGGGGCGGACGTGATCACGCTGGGCAACCACGCCTTCGGCAGGACCGATATACTCGAATATCTCGACGACGAAGGGCGCATACTGCGCCCGGCGAATTTCGCGCCGCAGACGCCCGGGCGCGGCTGGGGCGTCTTCCCCGCGGCCTTCGGCGAGGTGCTGGTCATTAACCTTATAGGCCGCTGCGGCATGGATTTCGGCCCCGACAATCCCTTTTTTGAGGCCGACCGCATACTGAAGGCGGAAAAGCGACTTTTCACCCTCGTCGATTTTCACGCCGAGGCGAGCTCCGAAAAGCTGGCCATGGCCTTTTATCTCGACGGGCGGGTATCCGCCCTGTGGGGCACGCACACCCACGTGCAGACCTCCGACGCCTGCGTGATGCCCGCCGGCAGCGGCTATATTACCGATCTCGGCATGACGGGGCCGCGGATATCCGTTCTGGGCATGAACGCGGAGCACTCCGTATCGAATTTCCTGGGCAATCCCAAACGGCGCATGGATCCCGCCCCCGGGCCCTGCAAGCTCGAATGCGCCGTGTTCGAGCTGGACGAACGAACCGGCCTCTGCCTTACGGCGGAGGCGCTGAGAATAGAGGACTGAATATGGTAAAGATCATTCACGCGGCCGATTTTCATCTGGACTCGCCCTTTGCTTCTCTCGGAGAAGAAAAGGCGGCTCTGCGCCGCCGCGAGCAGCGGGAACAGCTCGGGCGCATCGCCCTTCTTGCCCGGGACGCCGACATGGTCCTGCTCTCCGGCGACCTGTTCGACTCCTCCCGGGCTTACGGCGAGACCGTGGACGCGCTGCGCTCCTTCTTCGAGGCCGTAAGTATCCCCGTTTTCGTCGCTCCCGGGAACCACGATTTTTACGCGCCGATGAGCCCCTACGCCCACATTTCCTTTCCCGGAAACGTGCACGTTTTCACCGATACGGCTCCTCAGCCGGTCGTGCTCGAAGAGCTGAACTGCGTCGTATGGGGCACGGCCTTTCTTTCCGAGAGGCAGGCTCCGCCTCTGCGCGGCTTTTCCGTCCCCGACGGCGGCGCGATAAACGTCATGGTCTGCCACGGCGATACCGAAATGCCCGACAGCCGCTACGGCAGCATAAAAAGCGAGGACATCGAAGGCTCCGGGCTCGACTATCTCGCCCTGGGGCATATCCATACCTTCAGCGGCATACGCTCCGCGGGAAGGACGGTCTGGGCCTACCCCGGCTGTCCGCTCGGCCGGGGCTTCGACGAGACGGGGGAAAAGGGCGTAATACGCGGCACGGTGTCAAAGCAGGGCTGCGAGCTTGAATTTCTGCCGCTTCCGGAAAGACGCTACGTCACCGCCGAGGTGGACGTGAGCGGCTGCGGGGACATAGCCGCCGCCGTGCGCGCGGCGGTGCCGGCGGACGCCGCCGAAAACATTTACCGCATCACCCTTTCCGGAGAGTGGGACGAAAAGCTCCGTCCCGACGAGCTGAAGAAGCAGCTTGAAAAGGATTTCTGGCACCTGGAGCTGAGGGACGCGACCGTTCTGAAAAAGGATATTTGGGCGCAGGCCGCCGAGGACACGCTGAAGGGCAATTTCCTGCGCATACTCAGGAGCAGATACGATTCCGCGGACAGTCCCGGGGAAAAGGAAAAGATCGTCATGGCGGCCCGCTACGGCATCGCGGCGCTGGAATACCGGGAGGACATGTGATGATAATACGTAAGCTGAGCGCCGTTTTCGGCCGTCTCGACGGCGAGACCCTCGAGCTGAAGGAGGGGCTGAACATCATCGAGGCTCCGAACGAATCCGGAAAATCCACCTGGAGCCACTTTATCCGCGCCATGCTCTACGGGGTCAGCACCTCGGAAAGGGCCCGCGCCGGCTTTCTGCCGGACAAGCAGCGCTTCATGCCCTGGAGCGGCAGGCCCATGGAGGGCCGTATGGAGCTGCGGCTCGGCGACACGGAGATCACTCTTCGCCGCGAGCCCACCGGCAGCGGCAGGCCCATGGGCCCCTGCCTCGCGGAATACGGCGGCACGGGCGAAAAGCTGCCCGAGCTCACCGGCAAAAGCGTAGGCGAGCGCGTCCTGGGCGTGACCGAACCGGTATTTCGCCGCAGCGCGTTCATCACCCGCCCCGAGATGGCCGTTGACAGAGACGTTGAGCTCGAAAAGCGCATAACCTCCCTCGTTACCTCCGGCAGCGAGGAAGAATCGTATACCGACGCGGACGAAAGACTGCGCCGCTGGCAGCGAAAGCGCCGCTGGCGCACGGGCTCGGGCCGCATACCCGAGGCCGAGGCGGAGCTTGCGGACACGAGGAGCAGGCTGAGCCGCATCGAGGCGGAAAACGAGCGTCTCGCCGCCCTCAGAGAAGAGCGCGCAAAGCTCGAGGAGCAGGAAAAGCAGCTGGAAACCGAGCTTAAACGCCATAAAAGAGACGCCTTCCGCAAGGCTCTGGAGGATCACGCGGCGCGGGAAAAAGCCGTGCGCGAGGCGCGGAGCGAGCTTGAACGCCTCAGTCTCGACGCCCGCGGCGTCACCCGCGACGATATCCGCTCGGTGCGTGAAGCGCGCGCAAGACTCACCGCGGCCGAAGAGGCGGAGGAAAAGGCCCGCGCCCTGCGCGACGAAGCCGAGGCCGGGCTGAAGGCCCTGACGGAGAGCGGAAAAGAAAAGAAAAAGCCCTCCTTCGCCGTATGCGCCCTCTACGCCCTCGCCGTGATACTGCTCGGGGTATATTTCCTCGCTTTCCGGCACGTGCTTATCCCCGTCTGCGCGGTCCTCTGCCTGATCGCGGCCTGCGCCGTGCTGGCCGTCGGCCGCTCGAAAAGGCGCAAAGAGGCGGCGGAGCGCATCGCCCGCGCCGAGGAGGAGTACTCCGGGCTCTCGGAAAAATACGACGCCGCCCGCGACGAATGCGCCTCGCTGAGTTCCGCGCTTTCCCGGGCCCTTTTGAAAATAACGAAGGACGAAAAGGCCGACGCTCTTGACGCCGCTGCCCGGGCGGAGGAGCTTCTTTCCCGCCTTGCCGAGGCAAGGGCCCGCGCGGAGGCTCTCGGCGAGCCGACTCCGCCGCCGGAGCCCGACGAGGAAGGCCTGGAGCTCATTTCCGGCGAAGCGCGCCTTTCCCGCCGGGATACCGAAGAGTATCTCGACCGCGTCCGCGCCCGGCTCAGACAGGTCTCGTCGGAGCTTGCCAGGGGCGAGGGCTCCTTCATCCACCTCGGCGACCCGGTGCTGCTCGGCACGAGGGAATGCGACCTCGAGGACGAGCTTGCGCGCCTGGGACGGGAATACGACGCGCTGGAGCTCGCGGCGGACGCGCTGAAGGACGCCAATTCCCGCCTGCAGCAGGTATTTTCCCCCATCATCTGCCGCAGCGCGGCGGAGCTCATGAGCCGCATGACCGGCGGCGGATACAGCAACGTATATTTTGACAGGAACATGCGTTTTTCCGCCGCGCGCGAGGGCGATCTCAGCCCCAGGGAGCTGGAATATCTCAGCGACGGCACGCGCGACCAGCTTTATCTCGCGGTGCGTCTCGCGGTATGCATGCAGGCCCTTCCCCGGGAGGACCCCTGCCCGATAATACTCGACGACGCGCTCACCTGCTTTGACGACGCCCGCGCCGAAAACGCCCTCAGGCTGCTGCTCGAGCTGGCGGAAACCAGGCAGATAATCCTTTTCACCTGCCACGGCAGGGAAAAGAAGCTCCTCGAAAAGATACTCGCGGAAAAGAAATAAAAAGCCGAAGCAGGGACGGGGCTGCATCGATCTTCTTCGCTGCGGCCCCGGCTTTCCGCTTGTATGAAAGGGAGTCGGAGAATACAATGACATCAGGAGAAGATACGGCGATGACCGTTTCATCCCGCCGTTAACGGAGGACCCGGAGAATGCAGTTATCACAAAGCGACAACGAAAAGCTGCAGGGATTGCTGGACTCAATGAACGCTCAGTCGCGCCGGACGGACCGGACGACGGATATCGTATCCGCGTTCGCCTATCTGATCGGCGTCCGGAAAAGCATATTCGATAACCCGCATGAGCCGCCGGATCCGGAGGTATATGAGACTCTGGAGAAAAACAGAGCCGCCAGGACGGTCAGAAATCTGTGTATAATACGTACGGCCATCGAACGCAATTTCGGAAAGATCAACAACGCGCTGCGCAATCAGTTCAGAAGCATCGATTCTCTGGAGGAGTTCATTCCGGGCGAAAGCATTGCTCAGCTGTCAAGCGACGGCGTCACCGTATTCAGAAGAAACTGCACGTTTCTCGGGCAGCATATTATCGAGATAAACCGGCTGATCGGCGACCGCATCAATAACTGTCAGACTCTTTTCCCCACGTGGCTGAATTGGAAATACCTCCGTGCGCTTTTCATCATGCCGGAGGGACTGACGGAGGACGGCATAAAGGCGGGGGCGAACGAGTTCTTTACCCATTTGGAGTTTTATCCTTATCAGATGTACATAAACTGGGCTCCTTACGACTGCGGCAACATTCTGTTCAGCGACAAAAAATTTGTTACCCTGCTGTACATGTGGAATAACGATCAGTTCACTCAGTTCAACAAAGTGGAGGACGCGAGTGATTACGTTACGGGAAATATATACGATTTTATCGAGGAAGGTACGAACGTCATATTCGTGGTCGATTGCGAGAACTCCGATCCTTACAATCTCTGCGCGGCCCTGATGAGTCTCGATGAGGCGAGCAGTTCCAAGATCCGGCGAATCATCCTCTTCGACGACGTCCACACTTCCTCCGCCTGGCGGGTGCTGGAGGACCACGTTTCCATACCCGTCGAGCACATCCTCATTGAGCGGCTGAAAGAGAGCAAATCGCTTGTCGATATGCGTCTTGCGATGCGCATAAGCGAGGAATTCTACAAAAACCTGGTCGATTCCTTCGTTCTGGCCTCATCCGACTCTGATTACTGGAGCGTTGTCACAAGCCTCCCCACGGCGAAATTCCTGTTCATGATCGAACACGGCAAGTGCGGCCCGGATATGAGGGACGCACTGGATGAAAAGGGCATTTTCTACTGCTACATCGACGAGTTCCATTCTGCGAAGAGCGAAAAGATAATGATGGACGCCGTTCAGCGGGAGCTGCGCCGTTACATATCCGAGCATCTGAGCTTTAATTTCCGCGATATGCTGGATGCCGCCCTGACGGCCACCCGCGCAAATATGACGGACGCGGAGAAAAAGCAGTTCTTCGACAAGCACATACGCCCGTTTCAGGCCGGAATGGACCCCGACGGGACTCTGCAGATCACTTTAAAGATGTGACCCGGTTCGCCGCGGTCGGGAATACGAAGCGCCGGAGCCGGCAAAAAAGGCAGATCATCCTTTTCACCTGCCACGGCAGGGAAAAGAAGCTCCCGGAGAAGATACTTTCATGAAAATAACAAAAACTGCCCGGAGGCGAAAACCCGCCTCCGGGCAGTTTATTTTTTCTGATTTATCCGGTCCTTTGATCGCGGGCGGTATCGGCTGCTACGCGATATAGCCGGCAAAACCCACCGCCAGAGTCATGGTGACGACGGACAGCAGGGTGCTCACCGCCACCGTACCGGAGGAGAGCGTGGGATCCCCGTCGTATTTCGTCGCGAACATGGTGCCGATGGTGGCCACCGGCGCGCTGATGCAGACCACGTTGGCGCACAGCAGCACTCCCCGCACCCCGCACAGCCAAAGCCCGCCCAGGGTGAGGGCCGGGACGATCAGCAGCCGCAGCGCCAGCATGACGTATTCGCTCCGGGTGCGCAGTACGGTCCGCAGGTCCAGCCCCGCCAGATAAAATCCGATGATGAGCATGGGTACCGGAGTGTTCAGGGCGGCTATGTACTCGATGGGTCTCGCGATGAGAGCGGGCAGACGGCACGAGCAAAAGAACAGGATCAGGCCCAGCAGGGTGCTGAGGGTGCCGGGATTGACCACGGCCTTTTTCAGCGAGACCTTCTCCCTTCCCCCGTTCATGAGGCTAAGCCCGTAGGTCCAGAGATAAAAGACGTGGATCGCGTTGTAGGCCGCGCCGTAGAGGACCGCTTCGGAGCCCCACAGGCTCTGAAGCAGCGGCAGCGCCATATAGCCGCAGTTGGAAAAGACCGCGCCGAAGCGCAGGACCCGCTTTCGGGCCTCGTCTTTGTCCCGCAGCAGCGCAGCGGCCAGGCCGATCTCCAAAGCATAGAACACCGTCGTGGCTGCCGCGGTGATCAGAAAGCCCCTGAGCAGCGCCCGGTCGAAGGACTGCTGAAAAGCCTTGAGCATCATGCATGGGGTCACGAGAAAGAGCATCAGCTCCGTCAGGCCCTTGACGCCCCCCTCGGTAAGCACCCGCAGCTTCCGGCAGGCAAAGCCCACGGCCATGATGATAAACAGGATCAGCACCTGGGTACCGACGAATTTCAGGCTGTCCAGCATTCTTTCAATTCCTCCCGCGGGAATACCCCGGTTTTGACCGGCGATATCCGGCGTTTAATATGGATATTATTTCAGGTTTTTCACCATTCTCGCCGCTATCAGCAGCGCCTGCTCGCGGGTGGCCCGGGCGTAGCCCGCCGCCTCCTCCGCGCTCGTCACCGCGCGGGGAGCGAATTTATTGCCGCCCACGCCGTTGATTATCCCGTTGGCCGCCATGAAGTATACGCTGTCCTTCGCCCAGCCGGATATGTCCGCGTCGTCGGCAAAGGGCTCCGGCTGCGTGAACATGCCCTTGAACTGCTCGTTGTAGCTGCCGTCGGTCTCCAGCGTCCAGCCGTCGAGAGCGGTCTTTTTGTATACCCTCGTCAGCATCGTGGCCGCCGTCTGGCGGTTGAGAAGGGTATCCGGCTCAAAGGTCGTGTCGCTCATGCCGTTGGTGACGCCCACGTTGAAGGCCTTCAATACCTCTTCGTCGCTCGTGTCCGTGAAGGGATTTACCGCTATGGGCTCCGCCTTCGCGCCGGAAAGCGCCTCGTATACCTTCACGCTCACCGCCGCGAACTCCGCGCGGGTGATGGGCTGGGTGAGGTCCGCGCCCTGCAGGCACTCGGGTATCACGCCCAGCGCGTCGGCCTCGGCAAGCTCCGCCTGCGCCCACGCCGACGCCTGCAGATTCAAAAAGTCAAAGTTGGTGCGTATCCTCATATTGGAGCCCGTCGTGTGGCGCTCCATATAAAACATATCAAAGTCGACGACGTCTCCTACCGCGATCCCCAGCTCCGAAGCGATCTCGTCCAGTTCCGTCAGCTGCTCCATCTCTCCGTGAACGCCGCCGAGGTCGATGACGAGCCGGCCGTTGAAAAACACCCATACGTCGTCGTCGCCGCTGAACCAGAAGCAGCCGCCCTTAACGTATTTGAATTTGGTGTGTATCTCCGCGGAAAAATGGTAATTGTGGCCGTCGTCATACGTTTCGCCGTCTACCGTGTACAAATTGCCGAAAAGCTCTTCGTCAATGGGAAAATAGCCGTCCGACTCCTCTCCGTTTTCGTCGATACTCGAATCTATCTCCCAATATCCTTTATAGTCTTCGTCCGAACACGGGCGAAGCGTCAGCGTTTTCGCCGCGGTCATGTTGGTGCCGGGAACGTCGTTGAAAAATGCGTCGAGGCTGCTTTGCGAGACCTCGTCTCCGTACAGCTCCCGCCACAGATCAACGTTGTACACGGGCTTTTTGTCCGGCCCGAGCGTATTTTGAACAAGGCCCTCCGCGCCTGTCATCGTTCCTTCGAACAGCAGTCCGTCCGCCCGGAAATCCCTGACCGTCACCGCCAGCTCGACGTTCCGATCCTCCGCGGAGGCCGCCGCGGGAAACAGCGACAGCGCCAGAACGCAGACCAGAAGCAGTATGCTCAGCTTTTTCATTTTCATTTCCGTCTCCTTTTATTTCGTTCAGTGCGGGGCCTTTATCCCCTTTTGCTTTCCCGCCGCTTCGGGCGCTGGCGGGTCTGACGAATACCACTTGCGGATATTATACATTACCGTATGCTTTTTTTCAATGACGCGCTATCGTTTTTCTTTCACTGCCTCTGTCCAGCTTTTCAGAAGCTTCCTTCCGTCCTCGGGCGCTCGCATCCTCTCCGGGTGCCACTGCACGGCGAACACGGGAAGGGTATCGTGGCGTATCGCCTCCACCGTTCCGTCGTCGGCCCACTGTACGGCTCTCAGTCCCTCCCCGAGCTCTTCGACCGCCTGATGATGGGCGCTGTTGACAATGAAGCGTTCGGAATATGTCGAAATGAGAAAAGGATCGTCCGTGCGCGTGGAATGCAGGCTGTCCTCGCCGTTCACCCGTCCGTGACCCGGGATATCCTGATAAAGCGTGCCTCCGAAAAACACGTTCAGCAGCTGCAGGCCGCGGCATATGCCCAGTATTGGCCGGCCCGTATTCAAAAATTCCTCTATTGCCTCGCTCTCGCGCCTGTCGCGCCCGGGATCGGTAAAGATCGAGCCGAGGTTTTCCCTGCCGTAAAGCTGAGGACATACGTCCCCGCCGCCCTGCAGCAGCAGCGCCGCGCACTCTTCCGGACGGTCATATACCGCCTCCGCTCCTATTGAGGCAAGCGCGTCTCCGTAGTTCCTCAGTCCGGGCTCAAGAAGATATATTTTCACGTTACGTCGTCCTTTTTTAATATCGTTTCAATAAAACAATAACACATTGTGTGCCGTTTTTACAGTTCATGTTTGAAAAGCGATTTACTTTTTTTTCGGATGATAGTAGAATAGCCGTATGATGATCGGAATTTTCCGTACGAAAGGAAAGGGTATACTATGAGACTGATTACACGCTCCGACTTTGACGGCCTTGCCTGCGGCGCTCTGCTGCTCGAGGCGGGCATTATAGACAGTTGGAAGTTTGCGCATCCCAAGGATCTTCAGGACGGGCTCGTGGAGGTCACCGAAGACGACTGCCTGGCAAACGTCCCCTTTGTACCGGGCTGCGGACTGTGGTTCGACCATCACTCCAGCGAGCACGAACGGCTGGACCTGCAGGGCAAATACAAGGGCGAGAGCCGCGTCGCTCCCTCCTGCGCGCGCATAATATACGACTATTACGGCGGAAAGCAGCGCTTCCCGCAGTTCGACGATCTCATGGTCGCCGTCGACAAGGTGGACTCCGGCAACCTCACCATTGACGACGTTCAAGATCCCCGGGGCTGGATACTCATCGGCTTCCTCATGGATCCCCGCACCGGCCTGGGCCGCTGGCGCAACTTCACCATTTCCAACTATCAGCTCATGGAAAAGCTGCTCGTGGCATGCCGCACCATGACCACCGACGAGATCCTCGCCATGCCCGACATCATCGAGCGCATAGAGGTCTACAATGAGCAGACCGACAAATTCAAGGAAATGGTCCTCGCCCATACGAAAACCGAGGGCAACGTGATCATTTCGGACCTCCGCGGCGTGGATCCCATTTATACAGGCAACCGCTTCATGATATACAGCATGTACCCCGAGCAGAACATTTCCGCGTGGATCGTCAGCGGCAAGGGCGGCAAGGGCTGCTCCGCCGCCGTCGGTTACAGTATACTCAACCGCACCTCCGACGTGGACGTGGGCAAGCTCATGCTCAAATACAACGGCGGCGGTCACAAGGCGGTGGGCACCTGCCAGTTCAGCGACGAGAACATGGACTCCGAGCTTCCCAGGATGCTCAAGGAGCTCTGCTCCCTGGCAAACGCCTGAGGCGGACAGACAAACGCAGGCAAACGGGGGACGTTCCTCATTGACCCGCGCCGAGGGTCAATAAGGGCCGTCCCCCTGCTTGATCCCGACTTGAAGGACGGTAGGTAAATTGAAGGTAAACGTTGTCACCGGAGGCGGCTCGGGCATAGGCAGGGCCGTGGCGGCCATGCTGCCGAAGGACGAGACCGTCGTCATTGCCGGCAGAAGCCCGGAAAAGCTCGAGCGCACCGCCCGGGAGCTCAATGCGGAGGGCCGCGGCGTCCTTACCGCCGTCTGCGACGTATCGCGGCGGGAAGCCGTACGCGAGCTCGCCCGGTACGCCTCCTCTCTCGGAGACGTAGACAGAGTCGTCCACTGCGCCGGCGTCTCCGGCTCTATGGCGGACTGCGATACGATCATCCGCATCAACGCCCTCGGCACGGTCCACGTCAATCAGGAATTTTACAAGGTTATGCGGGGAGGCTGCATAGTCGATACGTCCTCCGATTCCGGATACATGCTGCCGAAGCTCCTGCTCCCCCGCAGGGCCGTATACCGCCTCGCGCTCACGGACGAAGAGGCTTTCGCCGCGAAAATGTCGCGAAGGGCAAGGCTCACGGGGAGCGGGTATATAAATTCTCAGCTCGCCTACATGCTTTCCAAAAATTTCGCGCGCTGGTATTCCGAACACTGCGCGTTCAAGTATATGGCGCTGAAGGGGATAAGAGTGTTCTCGATAAGCCCCGGCTTTGTCAAAACGCCCATGACCGAGCGGGAAAAGAGCAAAGAGAGCGAAAACATGCTCAGCTATACCGGCCCCGGACGCGGCGCCGAGCCCGAGGAGCTCGCCTACGTTATGACCGCCCTGACCGACGTCAGGGCGGCATACCTGATCGGCTCCGATATCCTCTGCGACGGCGGGGCGGTGAACAACGGCTTCGGCGTACTTACGGCGCGGAAGCGCTGCAAAAAACAGTCTCTGTCGGAAAACTGGTGAGCCGCGGTCACGCCGACTTCCGCGCCGTCCCGCGCGGGTCTTGAAAGAAGCGCCGACATGTGGTAGATTACAGTCGAACACAGTCGTATCCGCGGCGCCCCGGCCGGGATCGTATCCGCGTTTTTTTTTTGCGGGGCAAAAATTCTCGGAGTATGTTTCACGGATGAAAAGAATATTGCTTATCACCTCCGCATATACCGGAGCCGGACATAAATCCATATCGGACTCTCTGACGGAGCAGTTTTCCCTTATGCCGGATGTGGAGGCGCAGGTCATAGACGGTTTTGAACTGATGGGCAGAACGGGCGTGCGCGCCGCCGGGATATACGGCTTTCTTACGCGGCACGCCATGTGCGTGTTCAATGCCGCGTGGAGGTATACCATGGCGCATCCGCCGCGGTTCGCGCTGTCGGCGCGTATGTGCAGCCGCCGGTTCATGGACTGCGTCCGCGCCTACCGGCCCGATCTCATCGTCACCGTTCACTCGCTCTTCAACACCGTTCTGACCCGGATGCTCGAAGCTCACGGGCTGAGCATACCTGTCGTGGTACTGCAGGCGGATCCCGTGGATATCCACAGCACCTGGTGCAATCCCAAAGCCCGGATGACGATATGCGCCACGCGCGAGGCATACGATTCCTGCCTGCTTCAGAAGATGCCTCCGGAAAAGCTGAAGCTCATCGGCTTTCCCGTGCGCGAACGCTTTTCCCGCGCGGCGGCCGAGCTCCGCGCGGACGAATATGACGCCGCCCGGCCTCTGCGCTGCCTGCTGATGAGCGGCGGCGAGGGCTGCTGCAGCCTCAGAAAATACGCTGAAAACATCCTCGGAAAAACGGACTCTGAGCTTACGATCATCTGCGGGCGCAACGCGAAGCTGCAAAAACGCATTTCGGAAAAGCTGTATCCGAAATACGGCGGGCGTCTGACCGTGCTCGGCTTCGTGCCGGACATAGAGAGGGAAATGCTCCGCAGCGACCTGCTCATTACCCGGGGCAGTCCCAACACTCTGTTCGAGGCCGTGACGCTGAATATCCCGCTGGTCATAATCGGGCCGATGCCGCAGCAGGAAAAGGACAATCCGCGGCTGATACGGGATCACGGTCTCGGCGTCGTCAGCGAGTCGCCTTCCGATATACATACTATAATCCGCTCGCTTACCGACGGCGGCGGACGCCTCGGGCAGATCCGCTCCGCACAGCGTTCCTTCCGCAGGCCCGATATCGCGAAGGATATCGCCGTATACGTGTCGGAGCTTGCCGGACTGCCGGAGCGCTTCCCGTGATATCCGGCTTTTAAATCCTCCCGTCAATACTACACTCCTGAGCCGAACGGAGATCGGAAAAATGCGATTTAAAACCATCGGTCTGAAGCCCTCGCCCGGCCGGGGGTATATTATCGCGCTGAGCAGATGGCGCAGCCGTCTGGCTCTGCTCGCCGGTATAGTCACGGTATCCTTTTCGCTGTATGCCATCGCCGGGGGCATGATCTACTATGCCGGGATCGGACGCGATGTATCGGAGCTTTTCCACTGGTTTACGATCAATTCCAACTTCCTGACGGCTCTGAGCGCGTGCCTGATCATTCCTTTCGCTGTGGAAGGAATACGAAAAAAGCACTTTTCTCAGCCGAAATGGGTCGCCATGCTCCATTACTGCGGCATGGTCTGCACTACGCTCACCATGGTGTTTTCCGTCGGGATAACGAGCTGGATAGATCCGCATGCCGCCTTCGGAGGGTACAATCTTTATCTGCACATTATCTGCCCGATCATGGTCATCGTTTCTTTTTTTCTGGTGGAGTCGGGCTTTCGATATACTCTCAGGGACGCCTTCTTCGCCTCTGTCCCCGCCTTGCTTTATGAAGTCATATACTTCTATGAGGCGGTCGTCGTCGGAGAGGCGAACGGCGGCTGGGAGGACATGTATCACATGACGGAATATCTCCCCGCGGCGGTCTCGGCAGTTATCGTAACGCTGCTTGCTTTGTCCGTCTCTCTGCTGACACGCCGGCTCTATAACGGTCTGACCGCGCTCCGTCTGAAAAAAGCGGAGGCCGGACTCTGGCCCGAGGATGCGGATAAGGTGGAGATCAACATCGAACTGTTCGGCCTGGGCAGATACATGGGAAAGCACGCCGACGCGAATTACGTTGAGCTTCCCCTGGACCTTATCCGGATGATCTCCGACAAATACGGACTGAGCGCGGAAGCGCTGATGAAGCCGTATATCAGAGGCTTTCTGGACGGCATAGAAGAAAAACGCAAGGAATAGCAGCTCCGCACAGCCGGGCGGTTCCGAAAAACATCCCGCAGCCGGGTATCGACCCGACCGCGGGATTTATTATCGGAACCGTTCTTTTTTTCTCAGTCCTGCCGCGCAAATCCGATCTCGGATACCGCAATGCCGAGCACCCGGTCGTCCGTCTCGCCTCCGCCGTAGTATTCCTTTGAAGAGATCGCTCCGGCAGTTTCAAAGCTTATCGTCTGCACGCCGCTCTCATTGCGGTACGCGGCGGGAAGGACAAGTGAAACAAGGGTATCGTCCCCTTCCTCGTGATGCGGAAGCACGCCGACGGGCCGCCCGTTGTAATATACCTTCGTGTCCCCGGCGCCGGGATGCGTCCAATAGCGCACGCTCATCCGGCTGTCCGCATCGGCGTCAAGCAGGACCTGCATCTCCGCCTTTTCCCCGGACCAGCGCCACGCGTCCTCCTGCCC
>JAEEGK010013033.1_pt1 | contig 18797 bp, 10 predicted proteins | sample 8958771 | NCBI WGS metagenome assembly JAEEGK01 (sample SAMN16246547, study PRJNA631951) | gut metagenome | biome: gut microbiome; feature: rumen; material: SC-attached | host: Bos | place: Iran: Karaj | collected 2018-10
GATAAAGGAGAATATAACTTTTTTTCTATGGAATACATAGTTTTTTTTTATTTGAAACTATATTTAAATTAGGGTTAATTGTTTTTTTAATTTTTGATTTTTTTCCATTTATTAAAGGGAAATATAATTTGTTATTTTTTAAAAATTAATTAATTATTTTTAAAAATATATTAAATATAAATCATATTAATAAATGGCATTTTTTTTTAATCATTCATATTTTTACTGTATGCTCTAAATTTTTTAATTGAAATTTTTATAATTTTACTTTTCTATTATAGTTATATATATGTTATAAAACTTCATGATTTAAATAATATTTAGTTTATAATTATGAAAAAAATAATTATTATAATTTTTTCATTTATAATAATTATTTTTTTCTTAATTTAACTTTTAGAATAAATTAATTTTTCTAAAAATCTATAAAAGAATAATTCAATAATAAAATATAAAACCCATATTTAAAATGTTATTATATTTTCTTTCTAGCACTTTTATTATTTCTTTCAATTTTTTGAATTAAATTGACTTCATCTTGAATTTTCATTTTTTCCATTTTTTCAAATGATTTTTCAAAATCTTTTCGATAATTTTGATTTCTTTTAAATCCTTCTTTCATCATATTTTGATTAGTTATAATATTATTTCCTGCAGTTTTAAAAATATTACTTTCATATCTTTTATTATTTTTTTTCTTATTTATTTTCTTATTATAAACTTGATTTTGGCTTTCTTCATAATTTATTTTTTTATTATTATTAGTATTCATATTTTCATTACTTGTAAACAGTTCTCTGCTATTAAAAATATTGTTGTTGTAATTATTTTTTAAATAACTTGATTTATAAATATTCGAACCTGAAAAATTAGTATTTAAATATTTATTTGAATTAGTGTAATTTAAACTATTATTCACAGAATTAATGGTACTTAAATTTTTATTATTTGTATTTACTTTATTTTTATTAGGAAAAATTCCAATATCTTCTTCATCAATTGTATCTTGATTAAATATATTATTAATAGTATTATTATGAATATCTCTTTTAATTGAATTTGTTGTTTTATTTTCTTGATCATTTAATATAAAATGATCATAATCATAATTAATTAATTCTTCCCATGTTATTTTATTTTCTTGTTCTTTTTTATAATTTTGTTGAGACTTTAATATTTGCATATATTGTTTTCCTCCTTTCATTTGATCTTTCATTTTTTTTTGAAGATTTTTATTATCTTCTTTAAATTTCTTTACTTTATTTTCATATTCATTTTTCCTTTGTATTTGCTGATTTAATTTTTCTTCTTTATCCATTTCTAATTTATTTTTTCTTATTATTTTCTGAATTTCTGAAATTTCTTCAAAATCTTTTTTTTTAATCAAATTTGGATATTTTTCAAATCTTGGTTTATAATGAATATTAAAAGGAACAATAAATCCAATCATTTTTTTTCTAAATTCATTTGGCTTATCTATTTCAATATATTCATATAATTCTTGAGTCATTTTTTCATTTGTTTTATTATGTAAATCTTCTATATCTTGATCTAATATATTTATTTTTTCTACTAATTCACTTTTTGAATAAAGAGGCATATTATCATTTTTTTTCTTAAATTTTGATTTAGGTTTTTTAACTACTTTATTATTATTATTATCACTAGTATTATTATCATTATTTTCATTATTATTATTTTCTTTATTTTCATTATTATTATTATCATTATTTTCATCATTATTATTTTCATTTTTTTTTTCTTTTTTTTTTTTTTTTTTTTTTTTTTCATTTTCTTCTTTTTTTTCTTCATTTTCATTTTCCTTTTCAACAGGAATTTCATTTGGAATTTCACTTTGATTATCATCTTTAACTCCAATAGTATTAGTATAAAGATCACTTTGTTCTTCATTAATAACAGATAATTTATTATATTTTTCATTATCATCAATTTCAGTTAATTGTTTCATATATTTATTTTTTTCATTTTGAGCAAATTCAATTTTATATTCATTCATAGCTTGAGCAATTTGTTCTAAGCAAATAAGAAATTCTTTAAAAGAAATATTTTTTCGATTTTTTGAATTATTTTTAAAAATTTCTGATAAAATACCTTTTTTAGTCATTAATTTAAAGTCATCAGAAAATTTCGAAAATTCTGCTAAATCCATATTTTCTTTATTTGTTATATATGAATCAAATGTTGCTCCTTTACCATCAATTTTATGTTGTTTAGTATAAAAATAAAATATTTCTTTTAAAGAATTATATCTTTTTTCTTCTTTTGTTAATAATTTTTTTTTTGAACTATTTTTATTTATTTTAATATTAAATTTATTATTATTATTTGTTTCAAATAAATTAAATTCATTTTCATTAAATGCTAAATCATACATTGCAGCTTCTTTTTTTAAATAATTTAATTTTTGATGAAGAGAAGCTTTTTGATATTTTAATTTATGAATCATTTCCAAAACAATTTTTGTATTTTCTTTATTTCTCTTTTTTTCAATTAATATATTTTCATAATTCCTTAATTGATGTTCTAAATTCATTTCTTCAAAAAGTATATTTTTAATATCTCTTTTTTTTTCTTCTAAAGGATCAATTTGTTCTAATTTAGAAATAGATTCAATAATAGTATTATCAAATAAATTTCTAATTTCATTATTTAATTCATCATCAATTGAAACAATTCCAGTATTTAAATTATTTTGAACAAAATCTGCAATAATTAAAGGTATAGTTTGAGAATATAAAAATTTATCTGAATATAAAATATCTATATCATTTTCTTCTATTATATTTGGTTCTTCTTCTAAATCTAATTCAACATTATTTGAATCAATTTCTTCTTTATTTTTAATTAATTTTCCTCTTTTATCATATAATTTTATTTCTTTTTCTATTATTTCATCTTTTAATTCAGGATTATTTTCTAATAATGCTTTTTGGAGTTTTATTTCTTTTATTTTCTTTTTGTAAAATATTAAATTATATTTTTGAATATTATCCTTTGAATATTGAGATAAAAGTTGAAGTAAATTTTGAGTTCTTTGATAATTATAATCTGTCATTAAATCTGCGGTAATTAATTCACTGTATTGTTTACATGGTAAAATTAAAAAATGACATATTGACATTATATTATTTAAAATTTCAGGGAAATTATTTATTGAAAATGATAATAAAGGATTTTTTATTTCTTTTTGTTTGAAATCATAATAAATTTGATTTATTTGATCTTTGTGAATTTCAAATTTTCTTTTTAGAATATATAATGAACGATGAACTAATTGCATTTTTAGATTTGTTTTTTCTATTGATGAGAGATCATCTGACATGTTTTTTTATTTCTGTTTTTTATTAATTAATTAAATATTGGTTATAAATTATATAAAAAATAAATGAATATTATTTTATTATATTATAAATAAAATTTTGAAGGATATTTAAAAAAGGAATTATTTAATTTATTTAAAAAAATTCTTTTAAAGTGTTAATATTATTGTTACAATTTATTTTAAAAAAATTAAATTTATTTATTAAAATCAAATAAATGAAATCTCAAAATTCAACATCATTTTTAGTTAATATTCAATTACACTTAAATTCTATTATTTCATCATATAATACAATTAATATGATATTAAATCCAAATTTAAATGATTATAAACAAAATTTTTTATCGACTTTAATATCAACAATAATATCTCAATTAAATTTTATGGTAGAACTCTCTAAAGAAAAAGAACAAGATATAAATAAATTAATACAATCTAATATTTCAACTTTTTCAAAAAACATTGCAAATTTATTATCTTTTGTAAATGAAAGAAAATTCATATTATCTTATAATCATCAAATATCATTTTCATTATTAAATAAGATGAACATTTTTAGTAAAATAAATAAAATTAATAAATTACCGAAAGAAGATAAAAAATATTTTCCTAATTCAACAAGAAATAAGGAAAATCCAAAAAATAAGATTAATTTTCCTAAAGAAGATTTACCGAATAATAAAAAAGAAATAAGAATAAAAAAAATAAATAATAATAATAAAGAAATATTTAGAAAAAGCGCTCCTCCTTCTTATTTAAGAAAATCAAAATTATTAAATGGAAATAAGTATAAAATAAGACAACAATTATCAAAGAAAAAAATAAATGCAAATAAAAATGTAATAAATATATCTTTAGATAATAATAATCATTCTTTATCAAATTCTCAAAATTATTTATTAAATTCTAATTTAATAAATAAAAAAAATAAAATATCGAATTTATGTTTAAGTCATAGAATAAATAAATCATCACCAAATATATTTAAAAGAGGAGATAAAAGATGTAAAAGTGCATTTACTAATAAATATAATAGACATATTTTAAGTGATGATTATTTTAATGAAAAAATAACTTCAAATTTCGAAGAAAAAGGAGCTAAAGCAACTTATTATACAAAATATTTAATTTCTACTTTTAAAAGAATTGTTGAAAATTATGAAAAATTAGATTATGATGAACAATTGTTAATGGAAGGTTTTCAACATTTTAATAAAGGGAAAAAGAAAAAAAATATTTTTATCAATAAGAAAAAGAATTTAAATGATGAGAAAGTTTTAAGATATTCTAATAAAAATCCTAATAATACTTATAATAATTCTAATAATAATATTAATTTATCTAAAATTTCAGATGAAAAAATATGAATGATTGAGTTTTAATAAAATAAATGTAAAATAATTAAAAAAATTAAATATTAAACTTAATATTTAAAAATGTTGGTTTATATTTGTTTTCAATTAAATTATAATTTATTCAAATCCTTTGTGATTTGAATTAAAAATTTGAAGAAGAAATTTAAATGGATTTTATCTTTATTGAAAGGATATTAATTTACAATCCAAGAGTAATTCAAAATATTTTTAAAAGAATTAATCATAATTTAATATACATTTTATCAATATTAACTTTAATTTAAAATAAAAATGAATTTTTTAAAGCCAAATTTATAATTCAATGTAAATTTTAAAATAAGAATATAAGATAAAAAAATTTAAAAGTAAAATTGGTTTATAGAATTTTTATGATTTTTTGTGAAATATTCACTAAAGTTAAAAATATAAAAAAGCATAACACTCATAAAAATTAAAAACTAAAATTATATTTAAAGAATTAAAATCATTCATATTCAAAAAAAATAAAAAAAATTTGTTTTTTCATAAACTTTTATTTGTTATATTCCTTTTTTTACCTTTAAATAAAATATTTATCAAAATTCAATGAATTTTTTTTCTCCTTAATCTATTAATGAGATATGATAAATTTGTCAATAAATGTTAAAATCTTTATAATCAAAATAAAAAAAATTAATTAAATATAAATAAATAAATTTATCATTAATAATAGTCAAAAATTATTAAAATTCTTATAAAATATTTTGAATCAGTTATAAAAAATATTTTTTATTCTTTGATATTATTAATCGTAAAAGAATTCCAAAAATACTTTTGATTAAATATATTTAAATTTGATTAAAATCAAAAATAAAAAAAGAAAAAACTAAATATATAACCATATACAAATTATTATAAAAGACTTGTTTCTTAAAAAAAATAAAAGAAAAAAAAAAAATATGAGAAAGAGAATTTGAAAAAACCAAGAAGAAAAAAAAAAGAAAAATATAAAAAAATTTAAACAAATAAATTTTAAAGAAAACTATAATAAAAATTATTTACGTATTAATCAATCTCCAAATAGAACCTTTTGTAAGCATCATAATTAAATCAATAAGCCAAACAATCCATAAACCAAAGAAAATTCTAAGAATTGCAGCAACGATTGCTCCATCTTTTGCTCTTGTTATTATTCCACATAACCATGAAGTAAAAGGAATAATTGCTAAGATTATACTTATTATTTTATCTAATCCAAAGTAATCTCCCATTTAAATTTATTAAAAATTTATTCAGGCTTATATTCATTTAAATTAATGATTTATTAATAATATTATTATTTTTTTTTTGAAGTTTTTTTAAAGTTTTTTAATTTTTAATTTCATATTTAATTTTTTGAGATTTGTTTTTATGTTTTTTCTTCTTTTTTTGGGGTCAAACTTTTTTAGTTTGTAATTAAATGTATTAAATTAATTTGTTTTGTTTGTTTGAAGATTAATATTTCCTTTTATTTATTTATAATAATTATGATTTTATATTATATATTTATTTTTGGTCGAAAATTTACAGTAAAGATATTATTTATTTTTAAAAGTTTTGATTTAGAATATTTTCAGTTTTGAAATTTATTCATTAAATCCTATTTTAGACATTTTTAATTAATTCATCTTAGTCGTTTTATAATAAATCCAAAAATATTCATAAATTAAAATATATTATGACTTTATATAAATGAATAACATTATATTAATTTTTATTGTTGTTGAATATATATCTATTTAATTCTCATATTTTAAAATTAACTCTTTCTTTTCATTGAAAAAACAATTAAATTGAGAAAAAAATCCAAAAATTTATTTAATTAAAAATTCAATTTTAAGATAATTAATTAAAATCAATAATTTATTAAACATATATAACTTAAATATTTAATATCTCCAAATTAAATGTAAATTAATATTGATTTTATAACAAGCACAATCATTCTTAATTTCAAAATAAATAAAAGAAATAAAATGCAGTATATATTACAATATAATTAAATCAAAGTCAAATAAATCTATAATAAAAGAGTAAATAATATTTAAGTTAAATGAAAAACTATTTTAAATTTACTTCAAAATAGAAGAAATGACAGATTTTCATTGTGAATTAAATTATTATTGAAAAAAATAATCTTAATAGGAAATAAATATAAAGATATATTTTATAATATTGAAATAATCTATTTTTCTAAATGAAATAGAAAAAAAGTACTCAACAATATCAAAAATTGATTTTTAATTTTTTTCAGATAAAAAAATATTAATTGATTTAATTTTATAAAATATTTTTTATTCCTTATTCATTATAAAAGAATGAAAAAAAATTAAAGAAATATTTTTTATTAATTTAAATTTAAAAATAAACAAACAAATTCATATAAAATTTTAATAAATATTATATACTTTATTGTTCAATTTTTACTATAACTTGGTTCAAACTTTTTTTAATTTCTCTAAAAAATATCTTTAAAATCCTAAAATTAAAATCTCATAAAAAAAAAATGAAAAAAATTTCAAATCATTAAATCATCTTTTTTTTCTCCTTCATCTCTCAAAGCACCTTTCATTAAAGGAATTAAACTTTTAAGTAAAGAACTAAATATATTAGGAAATAAATTTTCTTGTTGACTGAGTAAAACTTTTATTCTTTGTCTTTCTTTTGGACTTTGAAAACAAGCAGGACAATTTTCTTGAATAACAGGTAAATTTTTTTGAATAGAAAATTCTTTAAATAATTTTTCTCTACAATAAATTAAAGGTCTTATAACTCTTAAATCACCTTTATCAATAATATAATTTGCTTTCATTGTTCTTAATAATCCATTATGAAAAACACTCATTAAAAAACTTTCAGCTAAATCATCTAAATGTTGTCCTAAAGCAATCACATTATATTTTTCTCTTCTTGCACAATTATATATTATTCCTCTTTTCATTCTTGCACAATAAGAACAAATTGAATTTTTTTGTAAATTTAATTTTGCTTTTTCTAATATTTTATCACTTTCATAAAAATAAGGAATATTTAAATCTTTCATATAATTTATTAAAGGTTTTGGATTAAAATCTTCTGACATAGGATCAACTGTACAAGCCCCTATTTCTATATTAAATGGTATTTTTCTTTTTATATTCATTAATACATGAAGTAATGTTAATGAATCTTTTCCTCCTGAAACACATACTAATATTCTATCATCTTTTTTAATCATATTAAAATCTTTACATGCTTCTCCTACTAATTTTGTTATTTTTGATGGAATTTCTGGAAATAATTGTATTTTATTCATATTTATATTATTGTTCTCTATCAATTCATTTATTTTATTTATTTCATTTAATTCATCGATTGAATTTTTTACTTCATTTTCTTCTTTTTTTTCTTCTCTTTTATTTATTATTATATTATCATTTACTGTTAAAGATTTTTCTTTTGATTTTTTTATATTTTCCATTAAATTCCAATTTATTTTCAATTTTATTGTGTATGATTCTTTTATTTTTTTTTCATATATTTCTAAGTTATTAAACTCTTTTTTTGTTTTTGTGATTAAATTTTCTACATCATCCCATATTAAAAACCATCTTTCATTTTCATTTTCTTCAAATAAAGTACTTAATGTCATTTTAGCTTTCCCTATAGTATTTTTTGTTAATAATCTAATATTATTATTATCACATAATTCTTCAGCTTCTTTTTTCATTATATTAATTTGTTCTTCAGAAATAAAAACTTTATTTTTTTCATCAATAAAATCAGGGATAATAATATTATTATTTTCAAATTTAATATCATTTAACCATTTTTTTTTCTCATCTTCATTTCTATGATAAAATTTTCCACTTTCAATTTTGAAAGCATAAAGACTTAAAAATTTATAAGCATTTTTTGCGATATATTCAATAGCATAAATTAAATAATCAATTAAATAATCAGGATAAAAATAAGGAAAATTCATTCTAGTATATCCAGGTCTAAAAATTTCTTTTCCGGTACAAGTTAAAATTTCTAATTTTTTTAAATCATCATCATTTATTCCTAAAAGTTTTTGACCATATATAGAAGCACAAGAACATCCAGGTCTACTTTGAATACCAAAAATATCATTTAATAAAGCTGAAATAAAATTAGGATGAAAGAATTTTCCTTTAAAAGATATTAAAAAAGAATAAATTGGAATATGAGATTCATCTACATTAAAATCAGATAAAATATGTAAATTATCAATATTACATAATTTATCATATATTTTATTATTTATTTCATTTTCTAATTTTAATATATATTCATGTTCTATTCTTTCTCTTAAAATTAATGATAAACCAATTCTTAAACTACCAATTATATCTGGAGTTCCACTTTCTTCTCTCATTTCAATATTTTTAACATAATTTTGAGTATTTTTTGTTACAAATAAAACAACTCCTCCTCCAGGCTCACTTGGAACTAATAAATTTCTTACAATATTTTGTTGGATTAAAAGTACTCCTGGAGTATTTGGTCCTCCTAATAATTTATGTGGTGAAAAGAATATTGCATCTTTATAACATAAATTTGAGTCTTCTTCTGATATATTAGTTGAGAAAGATAATAATTTTCTGTAATTATTATCTAATTTTTTATTCATATCTATTTTAATATAAGGTGCTGATGCAGCATAATCTAAAAATATTAATCCATTATATTTATGCATTAATATTGAATATATATCTACATCATTATATTTTCCTGTTATATTTGAAGCTGAAGTAAATGAACCAAATTTAATATAATTTTTTTTATATTTTTCTAATTCATTTTTTAATTCTATTGGATTTGAAACATATATTATTTTTCCCCCTGTTTCCCTCCATGATAAATTATTGGAATTATGTTCATAAATAGATAAAAAAATTAAAGGTTCAAATAATTCATAATCATTTAATATTTCTTGGATAAAAGTATTAGATTTATTATCATATTTTGAACTTATAGAATCAATAAAATTAGTATTTTTATTGTTTGATTGAATATTATTAATATTATTAATATGAATTTCTCCTTTTTCATGTTCATTATATTGACTTTCAGTAGTAAATCCCATTCTACATAAAACACAATCAAATCCTCCCCATCTATTTGAATAACAGAAATTATTTATTTTAAACAACTTTCCAAAATTAATTTTAATATCTTCAATAAAATTAAAGTTATACTTTTCAAACTTTTCATTTTCTCCACTAAATAATTTCCTTATTTCAAATAATCTTTTTAAATCATTATAAAATAAACAATATTCTTTTAAATTTAATAATTTAATTAATTTATGAATAGCACTAGTAGTTCCTTGACCAGTAAATATAATAGAATTATTTTCATCAGTATTACAATATCTTCTTACAATTGATTTTGCTTCTTGTCTAAAATTTTCACTTTGTTCTGCTAAAAAACCACAATTTGAATGAACATTTGCATAAAAAGGAAGAATTTGATTTGATATGAAATTTTCTATTTGATTTATTCCTCTTCCACTTGCAGTAAAATCTGAATAAATTATTGACTTTTTTCCAAATGGAGATTTAAATATTATATTGTTTCCTATTATATTTGAAAATAAAGTATTTAAATATTCTCTTGAAGCGTATTTTTGATTTGATGATGAGGATAAAGGGAAGTTTATTATTTTTTTTTGACCATTTTTATTTGGTTGACAACATGAATTGTCCATTAAATTCTACTTTAATGATAAAAAAATATTTAATTATTAATTTAATATTAAAAAATTTTATCTTTTTTTTAAAATTAATTGTTTATTAATCTCTTTTATTATTGGAAAATGGTTTTTTATTCAAATAAATTATGTTTTACTTTTTATTTCTTATAAAATATTGTATATTAGAAACATTATATGTCAGAAATGAGATTTTTTATTTATAATCATTCATTATCTTTTTAAATAAATAAAAATAATAATGGGCAAAATCAATAAGTTAAAATTACAGAATTTATTATTCAAAATATTAAATTTTATATCAATAAAAAAAAAATTTGTTTGTGATATATTTAAAATTAATTATATAAATATTTATAAAAATTTTTAAAAGTAAGTAAATAATATATAAACTCTATTATAAATTCTTTTACAAATAATGAAATAATAAAAAAAAAAAACTTTTACCCAAATAAACCTTTAAAAATTTTTCCAAAAACTCCTTTTTTATCATTATTCGAATTTCCAGAAGTTTGAGTAGAAACAGAATATTGACTTTGATTTTTTTTATTTATTTTTTCAACTTCTTCTTTTAGACTTTCTAATTCATTATTTATTTGTTCATAAATCATTTTTTTTTGTTTAATTTGTTGTTGAAGATTAAGATTATTATTTTTAATTTTAGCAATTTTATTTTTCATATTAGGAAAACTACTTTTAGCTTTATCAACTAAATTATAAAGTTTATGATATTGTGATTTTAATTCAGATAATTTATTATCATTTATAAAAGGATTAAAATAATTTCTATTTGATAAAAAGTTATTAGAATTTAAATTATTTGTTGCATACATTGATATATTAACATTATTTAATCTATCAGTTTTATTTGAATTATTTATTTCATAATTCATTATTTCTTTAACATCTGATAATCTTTCTTTTTCAATTATTCCATCAATTTTTTCTTGAGCAACCCAATTAATTTCATTTTCTAAAGAAGTTACTTTTTTTTGTAATATTTCGATTTTATTTAACATATTTTCTTTACTACATTTTAAATTATTTGAAATTGATATTATATCATTCATTCTTGTTTTTTTATATACATTTATTAAAAATAAATTTATTGAATTGTTTTCTAATCGATATTGAAAAAAAGGATTTGAAGCTAATTCTGTTTTTCCTCTTATTAATGTTATTATATTTTTATTTGAGTTTTTTAAAAAATTTATTTGTTTTTCTAATTTCAATTTTTGAGCATCTTCTTTTTTAAAACTTGATGTTTTTTTATGTTTTTTTATTTCTTCTGATAATTGAAAAGGTGATTGAGTTTCTTCTTCATCTTCTTCATCTAATTCATTTATATTTTTCATTTTATTATTTTTATTGTAATTATTAAAATAATTAAATTAAAAATAATGACATTTATTAATAATTTTTTCTTTTATGATTGTCTTTAACTTTATATTAATTTGGAAATTATGTCATCAAAGATTCAATTAAAAAAGTACTTTAATATCTTTTTTATTTTAATTGTGTTAAATGTATATTTAAATGAAATTTTAAATAATAAAAAAATTAATTGAAATTTTAAAAAAAATTAAAACAATTTAAATTAAATAAAGTTTATTCAAATAAATTTAAATTTTATTTATTATAATTCTTAAAATCATATATTATTTATTCTTTGCTCTCATCTTTCTTCTCCTTCTTTTTAATCTTCGCATTCTCTTCTTTCTCCACTTTTCTCTCATTTATTTAATATCTTAAAAAAAAATTATTTATTTAAATAAATAATTATTTAAAAAATAATTAAATTATTTTTATCAACAAAAATTTTCAGAAATCAATTCATTCAGTTTTTTTGATTAAAGTATGTTAACTTAAAAAGATTTTATTTACATATTAAGAAATGTTGAATCAATAATTTATTGTAAAAAGATTAAAATTTAATATTTAAAAAATAAAATTTAAGTTTATAAATATTTAAAATCTTAAATATAATATATTCAAATATATTATTGTTTAAATTTATTGATATGAATAAACTTGATTTATTATGATTGAATTAAGAAATTATTTCTTTAAAGTAAATTAATATTTATGTTTAATATAATCATATCCAAATTGTTTATTGTTAAAGATTTGAAAAAAAAATTAAAATTTTTATATAATAAAATTTTTAAATTTTTAAAAAATTCAAAAAATTCGTTGTCAATTTAAAAAAAACATTTATATTTCTTACTAATTTTAAATAAATCTAATATATCTATTCTTGGCACATAATAAAAATTCATTTAATTAAAATATCTATTCTAATTTCAATATATATAATATAATTAAGTTATTAGGAGCATGCAAATTGTTCATTTACTAATTGAATAAAATAATAATCCATATTTTCTAATTCATTATATTTTTCTTTTTTGTTATATGCTTTTTTAAATCTATCTAATATTATATTGTATGCTGTTATAACTTTATCATCATAATTTTCTTCATTATCAATATTATTTAAATTTTCATCATATCTTTCTCCACTTAATTCAATTTTAATTATTTTATCCATAATAATAATATGTTCTTGATTAAAAAACATTTTTTTCAATAAAGAAAGTTGGAAAGAATCTTTAATAATAGAAATTATATCTAATTTTTGTACAATTAAACCAATTCCTTTTTTATAAAAACCAATTTTATTTCTATTTTTCTTTTGTGATAATTTTAAACAAAATCTTTCACAATACTTTAATTTAAGATCATTTTCTTTATTTGTTTTAATAAATTTTTCTAAATTTTTAGTATTTTTCATAAAAGCACTAAATTTATTATTATCAGAATTATGAGGATTTAAATTATTAGAATAAGCATTGGAAATTTTTTTGTTCAATATATTTTCAGCCATAGAAACAGAATTAATATTATTTATATTAAGTAATCGAAGAACTTTGTTTGAACTATTTACTTTTTCATAAATTGAATCTCGATTATTTTTTTTAATAGGTTCAATAGAATTTTTACTTACATTAGATATATTAACTTTAAAAGGTTTATGTGACATTAAACTTGTTTTCAAATTTGATTTTTCATTAATATTTAATTGAAGTAAACTTACATTAGAAATACTTTTTTTATTTATTGGAGAATTAATATTTTGATTATTAAATGGAAATAATTTATAATCATGATGAATTATATTTACATCACAATAGAATATTTTATTTAAAATTTTTTGATAAACTTCATTTTCAACAAAAATATAACTTATAATCCAAAAAGTACCTTGAATAAATTTTAAAAAACCTCCAATATTACTTATAACTGTTTGTGCTTTAGTATAAGTTCTTAAATATTCATTAATTCTATCAGCAAATTTAACTGAAATTTCTAAAAAATTTGAATTAATTGTTTTAAAAGAAATCATATCTTTTGAATGATCAAATATTACATATTCTTTATTATCCATTTTTTGAAAAATTATTCCTTTATCAGTTTTAACAATCACTTTTTTAAAATAAAGATGAATTTCTTTAAAATAATTTTTACTTACTGTTGTATAATATTCTGAAATTGTTGGGACGTTTGGATAAGAATAATTTTTTGGATCTATAGTTAATCCTTGATATTCAATTGATATAAAAGTACCATTTAAATAATAATCTATTTCATCTTTTGATTTACAAGTTTTTTTTTCTGAGGAATTTTTACATTCATAAATTTCAATATTAATAAATGAATATTCACTTTTTTGAAATATACCTTTTATAGTTTCATTAATATTTTTTATACAATACATTTGTTTTAAATTATGATTTTTAAAAAATCTTTGATAATCTTTCCCAAAATCATTTATTTCACAAGGTCCAAAATCTAATTTTTTTTCTGACCAAATAAATCCTTCTTCATTATTTCTAATAGCATATTTATAAAAAACAATTGGATAATATATATTTTCATTAATAAACGCTTTATAAGATAAAGGATCTTCTAAAGAAAAAGTAAAATAAAAAGTATCTTTTGTTAATTGTATTGATTCAATTCCTTCTGGTGTTGATTCAGATGTTATCACTGTTAATTCGTTTGTATCAAATAATTCCATTATAAAATAAAATGATATTACTATTCCTACTATTATTGATGTTATTGTTGAAATTAAACCTATTAAACTTCCACTTCTTTTATCTCCTCCTACAAAAAAATATGGAGAATAACCATATAAATCAAAGGAATTTATTAATTTTTGATATGACATTTTTTATAAATTAATATTATTTATTTCATTTTTGATTCATAATAAATTTGATTCATTTTTTCTTAATTTCATCTCTTCATAAAATATTAAAAAATAATAAATATAAAAAAAATTATTTTTTGAGTACTATGATGATTTTTTTAACTGATCAATAATTATTATTTATTCTTTTCTTTATTATATTTTTTTTTTTTTTTATTTTAAGTAAATCATCTGAAATTTAAATTTTTTATATTAATATTATATTTTTTAATTATATTGAGTATGAAAAACAATAAAAACAATATATTAATAAGAATTAAACCTTTTTATTCGATTTAATTGTTTCTCCAAAAAAAAGAAAAAAATTAAAAAATAAAAAAATAATAAAATGTTAAAAAATTCATCGTTAACAAAAATATAATAATAACTCCTAAAGATAATATATATTCAAATGTAATAATATTTCTTCATGGATTAGGAGACAATCCAAAATCTTATTTAGAATTATTTTCAAATGAAAAAATGTTACTTTTTCCAAAAACAAAAATTTTATTATTATCAGCTCCAATAATTCCAATAGATTTATATAACGGTGAAATGTATTCTGCTTGGTTTAATGTGATAAAAAATAAATCAGATGATAATTCAAATTATAAATTTGAGGATGTAGAAAAAAATTCAATAAATATAATTAAAATTATTCTTGCAGAAGGAAAAAAATTGAAAGGTAATTTTAATAATATTTTTATTGGAGGTTTTTCACAAGGTGCTTGTATTGCTTTACATATTGGATTAACTTTTAGTAATTTATTAGGAGGAATTATTTGTTGTTCTGGATTTTTATTTAAAGAAAGTGAAATTAATGAATTAAATAATAAAATAAAAATTTTTGCTGGACATGGTCATATTGATAAAGTTATTAAATGTGATTTTGCTCAAAGTAGTTTTCAAAGAATTAAAAATTTTGAAAATTTTCATTTAAAAATTTATCATGATATGGAACATATTATTGGAAATGAAGAATTAAATGATATTAAAAAATTTTTGGAAGACAATTTAATGAAATGAATTTTTAATTGCCTAAAACCACGGAATTGACTTAGTCAATTTAAAAAATTTAAAAGAAAATAAATGTTTTAATAAATATATAATTTATCCTTGTTATTCTTTTAACAATCTCTTTGATTCTTGTAATTCATATTTTAATTTTGATAAAAAAATATAAAAAAATATTATTTTTTTTTCATTTTATAATTAAATAAAATTTCAATAATTATTATTTTAATTTTTCATTATTTTAATTCAGATATTTTATAATTTAAATTATAAAAAAATATAACAAATAAAAAGATATATTTAATAATAAAATTAAAATTAACATCTTAATCTTATTATTTAATATTACTATAAAAAAATCATTTCATAAATTCTCCATTTTCCTCATTACAATTAAAAGAATATAAATTACAATTTAATTTTTCTTTCATTCCAATACATTTAATAATATCTTGACAAACAAGACCTCCAATAATATTACAAGTTTCAAAATAATAAAGAGAATTGAATTGATTTTCAGTATTTTTAATAAAATCTAAATTTTCTTTTACTTTTTCATTTAAATCTTCATATTTTGATTTAAAATTTTCATCTTTCACTAAACAATAAAATGATAAAGGTAAAACATATTTTTTTAATTTATTATTTAAAATATTATCCTTTAATTGAAAAGGTTCAAATATTTTTTTTAAAATTTTGTTTTCAAGAGAAGTAATATAATATTCTTCTAATAAATTAATAAAAGTAGTTTTATTTTCATTTTTTTCTTCTTCTAAATTAATATTTCCTTCAATTTTCTCATTTTCATTTTCATCATTTAAATCAATTTGTATTTCTTCTTTTTTGTTTTCTTCTTCTTTTTTTTCAATTAAATTATTAATATAATATCCAATATTTCCATTCTCAAATAAATAATAACAAATCATTTGATTTTGAATAATGAAATTTTCAATTTTCTTAAAATTTTCTTTTGAAAAATCAAAAAAATCAAAAGCAGCATATTTAACATTATTAATGTTATTTAATTGTTCTATTGAAATAATTTGAATATTACAATTTTCTTTTATCATTTGTAATTTATTTTTAAGAACAATTGATTTATTTTTATTAATATCATCAGAATTAAAAAAAAAGTTTATTTCAGTATCTAATTCACTTATTATAGAATTATCATCAAATAAAATTAAAGAAACTCCTGATAATAAAAGATCTTTTGCTAATTCAGTTATTGATGGAGTTAAATTAAATAAAATTGTTGTTGATTCAAATAATTTTTTTTGAGTTTCAATTCCATAAAGTCTTATACTTCTATCATTTTCTGCAATTAATTCTTTGTTCATTTCTCTATTTAAATTTATTTTAAATTATCTGTTTTATATCAAATGTTTTAAAATTTTACCATTATAATTAATTTTAATAAATAAATAATTTACTTTTAATTTTTTTTTATAAAAAATAACATGAATTTATTTTTGATTTTTTTTTAATTTATTTTTTATGTTTTCCAATTATCTTTTGGATGATAATTAAGTTTATAATCTGATATAATATCAAAAGTTAATAAAAATCTAAATTATTTTTCTTAAAATATATGAAAAATTATTTGACTTTTTAGAAGACTTTGATTATTATAATGAATAATAAATAATTTTTATTGTATATTATATTATAATAAAAAAATCTAAATTTCAATCTATAAACCAAAAAACTCCCTTTTCCTGTAAAAAAGTTAAAAAATCGAAAAAAAAATATTAAAAAGAATTTAAAAACCAAAAAAAAAAACTAAATAAAAATAATTATAAAAAAATAAAAAGAAAAAAACTTTTAAAATTAAAATAAATAATAATTAGATTAATGAATTAAAATATTAAACATATGTTAGCAAAAGAAATATAATTTAATATTTTTTTAGTTTAAATGCTTTAATATCCTCTATGATAATTATTTTTATTGGTTGGATAAGGATTATAAGTATTATTTTGGTTTTGGTTTTGATTTTGAGGTATATTATTATAATAATGATTGTTATAATTATTGTTATTAGTATATTGATTTCCAGGTTGGTATGAATTAGGGCTTGTTCCATCCCCTAATAAGTAATTATTTTGTTGTCCCTGTCCTTTTCCTTCACCTAATTGTTTCATCATTTTTCCAGGATTTAATGAATTTAAATACTTATAATTATCTTGGAAATGAATTTTTTCTCTATAATCGTTATATTCTTTGTTAAAACCACTAACTTCATTTTCTTGTAATCCTTTATATATATTATGTTCACTTTGTTCTCCAGTATTAATATTTCTTTGTTTAATTAATTTAGTTCCTCTATCATCAAGTAATCTTTGATGAGCTGCTTTTTGGACACCTGTCATACTATTTTTATAAGCTTCTTGTTGTTCAGAAATACTATGTCCACCTTCACCGAATTGTTTAATTGCTTGACTTTGATAACTTTCTTCTCTTGGTTGTCCACTACTATAATCAATTTTACTACAATATGTTTTTGAAATCATAGTTCCTGGGCCAGATCCTCCACTTTGCATAGAAACAAATAAACCTCTTTGTCCTTGTCCTGGCTCTCCTGTGGTTAATTGCTGGTTATTATTCATGTTATTCATATTTTGTTCCATTCCATCACTTAATTGTTGCATACTTTGCATTTCATTTTGGAAATGCCCTAACATTTGGCGTTGAATTGAAGCTATATCTGGAAAGCCAAAAGCTCCCATACGATTACCCGTTCCCATTTGTGAAAAAGGATCATCAAAATCTTCTCTGATATCCATATTAAAGCCTTGATTACCAAAATTAAAAAACGGATCATTGAATCCAGCATGCATTTGATTAGGTTGTGGTGGTGTCTGTTGTTGTGTAAATTGCTGATGAGATTGTGGGACACCTTGATTTGTTTGCCCAGTAGTATAATTTTGTCCTTTATTGTGGTAATTATAACTCATTGTTCTATTTAAAATTTTTTCTGTTAATAAATGTTTATATATTCAATTATAGGAGAAAATTAAAAATAGAATATTCTAAAAAATTAAATATTTTTTATTTTAATAAATTTATTTATTATTTAATTTTTTTTATCAA
>JAEEGK010013034.1_pt1 | contig 18797 bp, 7 predicted proteins | sample 8958771 | NCBI WGS metagenome assembly JAEEGK01 (sample SAMN16246547, study PRJNA631951) | gut metagenome | biome: gut microbiome; feature: rumen; material: SC-attached | host: Bos | place: Iran: Karaj | collected 2018-10
TTTATATTAGGGATATATGGAATAGAAAAAATATCTCAATTAGAAATAATATAATATAAATATAGATATAAAAAATTTAATTAGGAAATTTAGTGAATTTTTAATTTTTAAAACAATTGTTCTCAAAATAAATTTTTGATTTTAAATAATTTTTCTAAATTTTTATTCTAAATTTCATTCATTAATTTCTTGATAAAAATTTAAATTTTATTTTTTACAATTTTTATTTTCCACAAAAATATTTATATCTTTATTTTACTAAATCATATAATATATATTTAGAATAAAAATTTTCTATAAAAATTATAAATAAAAATTATATTTATTAAAGAAAAAATAAATATTTTTTATACAAATTTGATATAATATATTAATTATTGTCAATATATTTAATCTAAGATAAAATAAATTATTGTTCTTTTTTTTATTCAAATAAAAAATAATAAATAAAAAAATCATATTTTTAATTATTTTCAATAATTGAAGATAAAATTTGTTCAAACTCATAAATAATTTTTGCCAAAATTTCTTTTTTATAATTTATTCTTTGTAAATAATTAGTATAAGTTGAATGAAGATTTTCAACTGATTGAGTATATTCATTTTTAATCTTTCTTAAATTTCTTAAAATAGTATTTTCAAAATCTGATATACTTTCATAAACACTAGATTCATATTCACAAATAATATTTTCAAATTCTTCACTATGATCTCTAAAATGGTCCCAAATACCCATAATAACTGTCCCTGCTATATAACCTATATTATAAAATGGAATAAAACTTGAAATTAAAAATTCTCTAGTCCCTGCATGTTCTATTCCAAAATTTTCTTCTTCTCTTATATATGTTGTTAATGATGAATTATTATGAGTTAAATTTAATATATTTGAATTTGTATATCCTCTGTTTTCTTTTACTAAATTTTTTATATTTTGAATAAATTGTTTGAGAGAATTAATAAAATCAGTAGTTTTGTCATTTATTTTAGTTTTATATGTTTCATAAATGTCTGAATTGTCATTTGCATATCTTCTTGCTGCTTTAGTAAAATCATCTCTAGTATCTTTTTTATGATAACGCATATTACTAATATTGTTTTTAATTTCGTTTTTCATGTAACCTATTTGTTGTTTAATATTATTCGATTGGTTATAACATATATTTTTTAATTCATTTAATCTATTTTGATTCATATATGATGAAAAATCATATGGATTAATATTTTTTGATTCATCATTAATACATTTTAAAATTTTTGATAATTTTTCATTTAATTCAAATAAATATCTAATTTCATGATTTTCTAATTCAGAATTATAAAAATCTTTTGAATTGTTTATAACTTTATGTAAAGATTTAAAAAAATGTTCTGCATTAGATGATTTATATTTATTACTGTGTTTTTTGTCATATTTATCAGCATTTGTTAAATATTCATTAAACAAATAACTTGAAAATTTAGTTACAATTACATCATTATTATTTTTTATTTCATTGATAGAATATAATCTTTTTTGTAATGTTATAGAATTTTTTTGAATATGATTAATTAATTTAATAAAATGTTCTTTACCTTTCTTAATATTAATTTCTGATTCATCACATTTATTAAAAATAAAAATACAGTTTTTAAAACTAAAACTATCTTTTCTTTCTTGAATATTTTGTAAAACACCTTGTAATAATTTTTTATTACTATTATCTTCTACTTGAATTCCATTATTTACATATATAAAACCATTAGCATATTTTAATAATGCATCTGTGTTTTTACTTATTTTAGTTTGAGTCTCTGAATTATTACTTCCTGATGAATAATTATCATTATTTTTAAACTCAGTATCTAAACCTGGATAATCAATGAATTGTATTTTATTTTTCAATGAATAATCATCAATATATTCAAAAATTTTTAAAGGAATTTTTAAAAGATAAAATTGTATTTCATTATTTTTATTCAAATCAATCAAATAATTATGAATTTCATTTAAATCATTTGTAATATATTGATATTCATTATAATCAAAATAATATTCATTTTTTTTAATTCTAAAATTAACATTAAAAAGACCAATATCGTTTTCTGAATCAACATGTTTAAGTATTAATCCTATTTTTGTACATTCTCTTGCAGATGTAGGAATAATATCTTTACCAATAATTACAGTATTTAATAAAGTTGATTTACCTGAAGAATAACCACCTACTATTAAAAAATTTAAAATTTTTTCTCTTTTTATATAATTTTTATTACTATTATAATCATTAATTATTTCATATACAATGCTGTAATCATTTATATTATATAATTCATAAATAATTTCATTTATTCTATTATCAACTTCATTTACTTTATTTTTTATTAATTGAGGGTTTTTCCGTAATTTATTTAATAGAGTTATTATTGTATTACTTGTTAACATTTTCATTTCTGAATCATTATAATGTAAAAAACTTTGTATTTGTTTTTCAATATTATTAAATTTTTGAAATGATTTAATATGTTCATCAATTACATTTTTCATTTTTACTTGTAAAATATTTTCAATATTTTCGATATCTTTATCTTTTTCTCTTTCTTTTTGATTTGTATATTTATTAAATAATTGTTTATAATATTTATATTTTTTTATTGAAAAAAAAGGATCTTCAAAATTATTCTTTATTAATTTCTTTATTTCTTTAAATTTTTTATTTTCTTCTTCCTCTTCTTCTTCTTCTTCTTCTTCTTCTTCTTCCTCTTCTTTATCCTCTTTTTCTTCTTCCTCTTCTTCTTCATCATCAGAGTCATTCGATTCATATTTTTTTATTTTATAAATATCCTGTGTAAATTTTTCAAATAAGTAATCAAAAAAATTATCAAACTGATTTTTATTTTTAATATTTTCAGATTTTTCTTGAATTGCTTCTTCTATTATACAATCCAAATAGTGATTAAATGAATTAAATTTAAAACTTTCTTTAAGTAATAATTTAGATGATATTCCAATTACATTACTTTTATCTAATTTCATTTTTAAATAATTCAATTCATTTTTACTGACAATTTTATTAATTGTTTCATCAATAAATTTTTCTTTTTCTTCTTCTTTTGAATGATTTTCAACTTTATCAATTTTATTCAAAATAAAAATTGAATTTTGTATCACATCTCTTCCAAATGTTCCTTCATCTTTTTCATTATTTTTATTTATTCCATCTCCTAATCTAATAAGAATATCTTTTGTATCATTATCATTATATTTTTCACAATCAAAAAGTAAAATTGCAAATTTAATATTTGATGAAATAATGGGAATAATTTCTTTAAAATAAAAGTTATCAGAAACATCATTTCCAATTGAACTAATTTCATTAAGTCCTGGTACGTCCATAAATTCAAATAAATATCCATATTTTTCATATTCTCCATTAAATATAGGAATATTTACTTCAATTATTAAAAAATAAAACAATGGATCTAATATTAAATCTTGTTTTTCAATTATTGTTTTATTTCTTTTTGAAATTATTGAATTAATACTTTTACCATTAATTCTTTTTCCTTTTATAAAATTAAATACTTTATTATTTCCCCTTAAAATTGCTTTTGTTTCATAAATTTTAGGTTCAATATTTTTTTTATTATGTCTTATAATACAAACAAATTTTGTTGCAATCTCAGATTTTATTTCTAAACTTTCATTTAAATGAATTAAATAATTTAAAAATGTTGATTTACCAGTATTCATTTTTCCTATTACAGGAATTGAAAATCTTGTTATTCCAATATATTTTTCATATTTTTCTTTAAATTCTCCTATCTGTCTTTGTAAATAGAATCCATATGAATTACTTGAATAATTTGTTAGAAAATTATATAAATTTTCAATTTTTTGATTTATTGCTTGAAATGAATTCAGAAAAACTAAAATATTTTTATTTTCTTCATCATTTCTAAGAGAAGCAAACTTATTATTCAAATACATTATTTTATTAACTTCAAATATAAAAATCTTAATTAAAAAATAAGAGTAATAAAATTATTAAATCATAGAAAGTTTGCTAAACTTTTTTTAACAAATAAATTGATTAATGTAATTAAAAATATTTTAAACTATTTTTATTTAATATATTTTTTGAAAAAATTTTGATTTATCTTTATTTTCTTTGACTAAACTATAAATTTATTATTCATTATTCATTATTTATATTATTTATTATTTTAATAAATATTTATATAAATATATATATAAATCAAAAAAATATTAATTTTTACAAATTTTTGAAATTTATAATTCATGCCCTTTTAATTTTAATATATTATATATTAAATCTTTTTTAAAATTATTTTATAATACATTTCATATTTTTTTTAATTATTGGAATATAATTTCTAGTTATTCTATCATGAATAGCTCTATTTTAAACTTTTAAGTTTTAATTTATATTTTTTAAATATTATTCATTTTTTTCTTCAATAAAATGGAATTATTAATATTACTAAAGTTAAAAATATGATAAATATTGAAGATAAAGATTTAATTAATTAAATAAATGAAAAAAAAAGACATTTTTTAAAAACAATAATATTGCAATTAAATAAATATACATATTATATTAAAAATATTAAATTAATTTTTTACATAAAATTTAATATGATATAAATATTTTTTCCAAAATATAAATAAATATAAAATTTAAAAATAAAATAAATGAAAAAAAATAAAAGACATTTAAAATAACATTCTATATTTTTTAAAATTTGAAAAAACAAAAAGAAATAAACTCATTTATAATCTATCATCTATTATCATTTTCATAAAAATATACAATAAATAAATATTCAATTTTATTAATATAAATAAAAATAAATTAAAAAAAATTAGTTTGTTTTTCATTTGATTAATAAAATTTTAAATTAAACCAATTTTACTTGCAATTTCAGAAGCTTCATTAGTTTTAGGTAATTTAATAAAAGCTTTTTTTCTTCCTAAAATAGTATTCATAGTATTAACTCTTTGAGGTATAACATTAAAAGCATCTTTAAAAGCTTTTTTAATTTCAGGTTTATTTGCTTTTTGGGCAACATAAAAAATAATAGTATTTTCATTTTCCATTTTTTTATAGAATCTTTCACTTGAACAAGGTGCTAATAAAATTGAAAATTTATCCCAAGTTTTTTCTCTTTCTATTGATTTTCTTTTTACTTTTGGATTACTTTTTAATCTTAATAATGATCTTTTTGATCTTTTAAATGAAGGAGATTTTCTATATGCTTGATATTTAACTAATCCATTTCTTCCTCTTTTTATTAAATTTGCAAATTTTTGTGCTCTTGGTTTTTTTGGTTTTTGTTCTTCTTTTTTTTCAGTGTCTGCCATTATATCTTTTGAATAAATTTAATTTTTTTGGTTTATTTTTTTAATTAAAAATTAAATTATTTTTAAAATAAAAAAATTAAAAGTTTTATTTATTGATAATACTTTTTATACCTATATAATAAATTAAATTAAGAAAAAAAAAATTTTTTTTTTTATTTTTGTGGACTTTGAATATCTGGTCTAAAACTACTAAAAAACATTTTATCAAGATTAATATTATTTACTTTATAAGGAGGAGGATTATATTTAATTGGTGTATATTCTATTGAATTATTATTTAAATATCTTTCTTCTTTATTTGAAGTAAATAATAAATTTTTCATTTGAAATGGACTTTTAAAAATATCACTATTAAATTTCATATAATCTGGTTTATTAGGAGAAATATTTTCATTATTTAAAATAATCTTTTCAAAATTATAATTATCATCATCTATTTTAAAAGGATTTTTCTTAATTGAAGAAGAAAAATAAAGTTGAGTTTTCACATTTGAAAATGCTGGAGTATCATTAAAAGTAGAAATTAATTGATTATTATTAAATATATTTTTATCTGAAATATTATTATTTGTATTAGTTAAATCAACACTTATTGACTTTTCCATATTTCCATTTTCTGAAATTGAATTATCTTTAATTGGTGTAATTAAATGTACTACTTTATTTTCATTACTTTTTTCAATTTTTAAACTTGAACTTCTTAATAATTGATTATAATTATTTTTAATAATATAATTTTTATCATTAATATTATCTTTATTATTTTTACTTTTATTTCTATTTAATAAATTTGAATTAATTTGTTTAACAGAAGTTGATTTATTTAAATTAAATTTTGAAATTGGAGATATAAATTTATCTTCTTGAACAATTTTTCTTTTCCTTCCTCTTTTTTTAGTTTTTTTTGAATGTGTTCTAAATAATAAAATTTTTTTTAACTTTCCAATACTTTGTTTATTATCAATATCCATATTTTTAAATTTATCATAATTTTTTTTTTTTTCCTCATAAAAAATTTTATTATCATCTTTAACAACATCTTCGCATTTTTTTAAAATTTCATTTTCAATAAATTCAATTTCTTTCTCAGTTTTATTTTCACAAATTAAATTATATTCTTGACTAATAATCATAATTTTTTTTTTCATAGTAGAATTCCAATGATTTTTAATAGTATTATCAGTTCTTCCAGGTAGAAATTTACATAAATTACTCCATTTATTTCCAAGTCTCTTATGCATAATAAATAAAATCCATTCTTCTTCATTTGACCAAGCAGTTTTTTTTACAGTTGGACATAAATGATTAAACCATCTTTCTCTACATTGTTTTCCAATTCTTTCTGGTAAAAATGATGATATATATGACCATTTTTCTGCTCCAAATTTTTCGACTAAGTTTATTAATTTTTTATCTTCTTGTTCTGACCATGGACCTTTATTTGATGTTATTGTATGATAATATGTAGATTTTGATTTTTGAATTTTTTTTATATTAGAATTTTTTGGGGTTAAGTAATCTATGTCTTTTATTATTTTCTGCTTTATTGGACGCTTTGAATATGATGATAATGGATATGGGAGAAGCTTTTGACATGCTTTTTTTTTCCTATTTTTTATAAAATTTTTTAAGATTTTACTTTCGAGTATATGTTTTTGATGATTTCATTTTTTTTTTTTTCTTTTTGTTTTTTTATTTTTGAAGAATGTTAAATATTTTTCAATTTTCATTTAAAAATTAAAATTTAAATTATTTTTTATTAAGGTTTATATTTATTTTATTTATATATTTTAATTTATTAAATATTTTTAATAATGAAAGAAAAATTAATGTATAATAACTGTTTTAATTATAGGTTTTTTTTAAAAAATTATAATATATTCATATTCTTATCCTAAATTTCATAAATAAAAAGTTTTTTTTTATATTATTTATATGAAATGAGTGTAAAAAAAATTTACAATTTACAATGATAAAAAAAGCAATATCTATTTTTTTTATGAATTATTAATAAAATATGTTATTATTAATAAAAAATAATAATGCTCAAAATTTAATTATCTCCATAATAACTTTTACAATTTTCAATAACACTATCATCATCATCACTTTCAAATACTCCATCATTTATTAATTCTTCATATGTGTCCTGTGTGACTAATTTATTACAATATATACAATTTTTTTCTTCAATTGATTCTTTTTTTTTAAAAGCATTTTTATATATTTCTTCACAATAAATACAATATTTATCATTTATAATTTCTTCATTTTTTAATATTTTAAAATTATGATCATTATTATAATATTCGTCAATATCATAAATAATATTTGAATTAGATAAATTATTTTCATAATCATTTTCATCATCTTTTAATATTTTTGTTTTTGGATAAATTTTATTTTTGTATAATTTATTCGATTTTTTTATTTCATTTTCAGGATATTCTATTATATTAAGTCCTTCTTCTTCATTGAGATTTACATTTTTATTAAATAAACTTTCAGTTGAAGATTGTGTTGTTGTTAATTTTTTTTTTAATAAAAAAATTTCCTCTTCTAAATCTTTTTTTATTATTGGACATTTTTTTATTTCAAAAGAATCGTCATTTGAATTTTTTATATTTTGACAAAAGAAAAAATTCATCATTTAATTATAAAACAACTATCTTATAGGAATATTTAGAAAATAATTTTTTAAATAAATAATATTTTAATTGAATATAATTATTTTAATTAAAATAAAAAAAATTAGAAAAATAAAAATATTAAAAACAAAAAGATAGTTACTAAAAAATAACGAATTAAAATAAAACAAAAATTTCTATTGAATAATATTAATATATATAAATAATCTGAATCAATAATTAAAATAAATTTTATATATTATTATAATAATTTATTTTTTTATTTTATAAAACTATATATATATCATAATTTAAAATGTATATTGATTTTAAATATATTTTATTATTGTGTGTTATTAATTTAACTAAATTAATTAAAGTTAAAAATATATAAAAAATAAAATAATAAATTATATGGGAATAAATCCATGCTCAAAATTTTGTAACACAAATTATTGTTCCAATATAAAAGTAGATTTTTAATTAATATTTTAATTTAGAGATTATATTATTCAAAAAATTTAATTGATGAAAATGAATTTTTTGAAAAATCACATGCAACCAGAAATTCAAGTATTGAACCATATATAATAGAATCATACAATGCAAAATCAAATTATTTTTATTTAATTCATAGTATTATCATAATTCAAACTAAATTTCGACAAATGATTTCAATTAAAAAATATAATAAACTAAAGAATAAATTAGCAACAGCAAATATGAATATTCCAAATGGTAATTATGATTATCAAAGAGAAAATACAAATAAATTAAAAAATATTGAAAATCTAAATTTATCAAGACAAAAATCTAATGTTGTGCCTGAATCAGAATTAAGACCAGAAATGATTAATCAAAATACATCAATTTCAAGTATTAATTCATCAAAATATAAAAATGAATTAAATGATTCATTAACTTCAATAAAAGGATATTTCTTATTAAAAAAAATGAAATATACATATAATGGTTTATATAATAATAACATAACATTCATATCAAATGCTAATAAAAAAAAATCATCTACCTCATTAATAAATGGTACAAATTTAGATAGTAATTTTGATATTAATCAAATAAAAAAAGAAAAAGAAGGTTTTGGTATAATAACATGGGAAGATAAAAGTAAATTATATGCAACATTTTTAAAAAATAAAGCAACAGGTTTTGCAAAATTTAAAGATCGTAGAAATAAATCAATATTTAAAGGAGAATATCAAAATAACAAACCTAAAGGATATGGAATATATAAAAATAAAAATGAGACATTTTATGAAGGAATATGGATAAAAAATATAATAAATAATATAGGAATAATAAATTGGAAAGATGGAACATTATATAAAGGAGAATTAAGTGAAAATAAAAGAAATGGTATAGGAATATATAAATGGAATGATGGTACTTTATATGAAGGTGAATGGAAAGATGATCAAATGGATGGATTTTGTATTATAATTTATAATGGAGATAAAAAATATGAAGGTCAAATTAAAAATGGTATTTTAAATGGTTATGGTGAATTTTCATGGGGTTTTAATAAGAAATATATTGGATATTATCAAAATGATATTAAAAGTGGTTTTGGAATTTATGTTTGGGATATTGATTTATTTCAATGTTATATTGGTTTTTGGAAAAATGGAAAAATGAATGGAATTGGTATTAAAATAAAAGGAAATGTTATTAAATATGGTTTTTGGAAAAATGGAAATAAAGAATTTTGGTTTGATACTTTTGAAAGTTTAATGAATTTTTATAAAACTGGAAAAAGAATTTCTAAAAATGGTGTTGTGTCTGATTTTCATAGTGAATTAATGAAAAAGAGTTTTAAATTAAATGAAAAAGAAAATCAATGTTTTTTTAATTTTATGAAAAAGTCTTGTGGATATTTAAAAGATTTTATTTTAGCAAAATATTTCTATAATGAAAAGAAAAATACTTTAATTGATTTTATTAATGATAATATGAGTGATGATAGTGAAGATTAAAAAATAATATTTTTTATAAAAATTCTATTTTATGTAAATCAATATTCTCTTTTTGAGAATTATTTGTTATTTTATTATATTATTTTTTATATATTCAAAAATTGATTTAAATAACTTCTTTTTATTATAAACATAAAAAGAATAATATTATTTTAATCTATTTTAGTAAAATAAATATTTTAAACAAAAAATAAAATAAAAAATTATTAGATGGAAAAGGAAAAAAAAGCAAAAATTACAAAAGAACAGAAAATAGCAGCATTGAATAAAATATTTTATAAAATAAAAAATGTATTTGGAACACCATCAATTCTTTTATATCCTGCTTTTATATTAAAAGCATTAGGTACAATAACATTATCTCATATAATGGATGTTATTAAAGATACTTCTTTTACTTTATCAAAATTTTTACGTCATTTAACCTTTTGTCATACTTCTTCAATTAATTGTATAAATCATACTAATTATGGAGTTATGTGTACTTTACTTTATATCTTTCTTTTACTTCCTTTTTTAATTTTTTATATTATTTATATTATGGAAATAAAAAAAAAAACAGAACAAAAATCAATTCAAAATATATTAATAAAAGTTGAAGCTTTTTTATTATATTTTATTATTGGATTTTCTCAACATATAATAGAATATTTAAGTTTTATTTTAATTTCAAGATTATATCGAAATGATGATTTAACACAAAATATTGTTGGTACTTTTGATAATAATTTATTTGTTCATCCTTTTTTTTTTATTTTTTTAAATTCTTTTTTTATTATTTTATTAAATGTTTCAACTTTTTATTTTATTGCTTTTTTAAATAGACCTTTCTTTAGTGAATATTATACTATACAAATTTATCAAAATAAATGGTTTAAAATATTTTTAGTTTTAACTTTTAATTTACAAGCAGTTCAACTTATAAATGTTTTTTCTCCAAATGAAGATTCTACAGAAATTATTTCAGTTTTAATTTTATTAATTATTATTTTTGGAACTTTTGTAACTTATTCAAAAAATTATTTCAGTGAACAAACAATTTTAGCCAAAATTTATGTTATAGTTTATTATATGTGTTTTATAAGTTGTATATTAGAATTATATGTACATTACTACATAAATAAAAGAAGAAAAATGACAAAAAGAGAATTTTATGAAAAAATAATTTTTGAATTTATAATGAGTTTAGTAATTTTTAAAATAGCATTGATAATAAAAGATAAACATTATCAAAGAGAAATAAATAAAATGTTATTTAATCCTCAAAAACAAATGTATATTGATCCTTATATGTATTTTGCTACTCATTTAATGCAAAGTGTATCAAATAATGAAAAATTACAAAAAATAATAATTTTTATTTATAGACATAAAGTAAATTGTAATGACAAAAAATGTATTTGTCAAATGATAAGAGATGAATTAAATTTTAATAGTCTTCCTTCTTTTTTAATGAAAAATAAAGATGTTTTAAATACTGAAGAATTTTTCTCTTTATATCGAGATATTGTTATTTTAATTGAGAATGAAATTTATAGTCTAGTACAAACAATAAAGAAAAATAATAAATTTATTGAATATTGTCAAATTTTAATTTTACATGTTGAATATTTATTTTATTTTTCCAATAGTATTAGTTTTGGTTGTTATTTAATTGAAAAATATATTATTAAATGTGGAAAAGATATTCCATTTTTTTTAAGATTTCAACTTTATCAATTAAAAAGAATTTATTTAAAACAATACAAAAATAATTTAAAAGAAAAATTATTATTAGAAAATGAACAAATTAAAAATTTACTTAAATTTTCTTCTTTTTTACAATATAGAGCATTAATTGATGGAATACATGATGATTTATTATCATCAACATCTAATTTTTTAAAAGTAATTCATTTAAAAGATTTAAAAATGTATATGAATAAAATAGAAAAAGAATCATTATTACAGAAAGTAAATCCTCAAAATCTAATATCAAAATCATCATCTCAATCTCAATTAAATTTAGAAAATATAATTAAAGTTTGTAAAAAATATAAAATAAGTCATGAAACATTAGTTCGTAAAATTTTAGTAAATTTTTCTAAAGAACATAAATGTTCAAATATGGAATTATGTTATTTATTATATATATATTTTAAAACAATATGTCAAAAGATTCCTGATAAAGTAGGATTATTAATAAATAAAGAATATAATTCATTAAGTTCAATAACAAAAAAAAATGTATCTTTTACAGAAAGAGGAATGGTTCATCCATTAATTGCTTCATTAAAAGATAAAAAAAATTTTATTGTTACTTATTGTTGTAAATATTTAAAATTAGATTTAGGATTTAAATCAAATGAATTAACAGGTGAAAATTTAAATATTTTATTACCTTCAATATTAAGAAATTATCATGACAAAGTTTTATTTACTTTTACATTTAGAGATGTTCATAATAATAAATTTACAAATAAAGATAAATTTATAATTGATAAAAATGGTTATTGTCGTCCTATTAATATTAGAGGAACAATTATTCCAAAATTATCTAAAAATATTAGTATTATTTCAGATATTACTTTTATTGATTTACCTGATGATTCTTGTTTTATTATTATGGATGATTTTGGAAATTTTTTAACTTATTCTAAAAATATGGAAGATAAATTTATTATTAATAAAGATATTATTCAAAAAATTAAATTTAATTTTTTTAATTATTTTAATATTAGTGAAAATCATTTTAAAATATTTAGAAAACAAATAAATTCAATAGTAAAAAATCACAAATTTCAAAGTATAAAAAAAATGCCTAGAACTTCATTTAAAAAAATAGGAATTAATTTAGAAAAAGATAAAAGAATTCGTGATACTTCATATTTTAATTTTTTATATGATAAAAGAAAATTAACACAATCTTTAGAAAAAATAAAAAATTTTATATTAGAATCACAATCAGAATTGTCTCTTTTATATAAAATAGATGAATTAGAAAATGATATATGTCAAAATAAAAGATTTAACAGTACAAAATTTGTAGGAACAATAATAAATAGAGATACAGAAATGTATAAAAATTCAAATTTAATTCAATTTAAAATTAGAGCTTTATCTTTAGATGGTTTTATTTATTTTAAAGTTATGTTAAGTGATATAAATCATCATGAAATAAATTCAGAAACTCATATTTCTAAATTTAATGTGTTAACTAATAATGGAAAAAGTGAAAGTCAAACCCCACATTATATTTCTACTAAAACAATGAATGCAAATTCAAAAAATTCTTTTAAAAAAAGTGTTAATATTGCTCAAAATGGAAATTTTAAAAAAACTATTTCTATGGGAAATGCATTAAAAAAAAATAGAAAGAATTCTTTAATTGATAATATGGCTTTAATAGATAATGCAAATGTTTCTTCTTCTAATAATAATTTATTATCTGGTATTCTTATTTCTGATAAAAATATTGTGAAAGTTGTTCAAAAAGCAAAGACAAGAAAAGATAATATTTTAATGAGGAAAAATATTAAATTAAATCAAAGAAGGAAAAATCTATTATCTAATGAAATAGATTTTGATTTTAATAAAAATATTATTTATATTATATTATTTATTTGTATATTATTTATTCTTTTGTTTTTATCGATTTTTTTTCATCCATTATCAAAAAAAATTATTGATGATTCTCATAATTATAATAATCTTTCATTTTGTATTAAAACTTTAAAATATACAATATTAATAAGTGCTTCAATGTATTTTGATTCAATTTTATTTTTTAAATCAAATACAATTGATTATGATGCTCTAATTTTAAATATGGATTCTTTTTTTTCTATAATTACAAATAAAGCAAAAGAAATTATAGAAGATGATAATAAATTATTTAAATATTTAAATAATTTAGGAATTGATGAAGTATCTAATATTTTAAATGAAAAAGATACATATAGTATTTTAAAAAGTAATTGGACAATCAAAACAAGAGATTCATCAATTCATGAAGAAATATTATATTATTATTATTTATTAGATTATGTATCAAGAAATTCTCTTCCTATAAATTGTCATATTGAAAATTTTGAAAGACAAATTTTTACTGATCAAACAATAGAAATTAATTTGGATGATGCATTATTTTTTTTTGTTAATACAAATATTTTAAGAATTATGGTTCCTAGATTAGATAATGTATATAGAACAATTTCAAAAAAGATTTCTGATGATTATATATATATTAAAAATTTCAATTATTATTATACTTGTATTTTTTTTGTTGTTTGTATTATTATAATAATTTCATTTTTTTTTATTTTTAATCATTTTATCAAAAGCAATTTTTATATGACTTTTTTATTATTAGGAGATAAAGATGATAATTTATTAAGTTATCAATTAAATATTTTTTTAGGAATTTTAACAGATTTTTCATATGAGAAATGTGAAGAATATGAAAAATTAATAAATTCTCCAATTTATAGAAGAGCAAGTCAAAAAGTAATATATTATGATGATGAAGAAAAAAATCCTTTAATTACTTCTGGTTCAAGTTTATTAAATTCAGTTGATTCTTTATCTGCATCAACTTCTAAAATTTTAAAAGTAGGAATGGATAGAAAATTATCAAAAAAAGATAAGGAAGAAAAAGATAATTTATATAATGAAGAAAAAGAAAATCTTGAATATAATGTGGTAGAATATCTTAGAAAAAATTTTAAATTAATTTTTGTTTTTAAAATATTAGTTTCAGTATTAATGATAATAATTTCACTTTTATTAGCAATTTTCCTTTTAATTAACGTATCAGAATTAAAAAAAATAAAACAATCAAATGCATTAGGAAATGATTATATAGATAAAATATTATATTATATTCAAATAGCTTTAACTTATAAGAGTTCAATATTAAATTTTTATGTAGACAACAATGAAACTTTTAATAAAAAGAATTATCCTTCAATGCTAATGGGTAATTATTATAATTTAGAAATAAATTTAGAAAGTGATTACTATGAAAAATTTGATAATACTCCTTTTGGTTTATCAATATTTCTTCTTCAATTAACATTATTAAATTTAGAAAGATTTAATGCAGAAGGAATAACAAAAAAACCTTTGATTCTATTAAAAACAACTGAATTTTCATATAATCAAAAAGATTTTTGTATATCTGTTAATAATGATTATTATAATTATTTATTTCCAAATAGAGATTATTTAGTTCATTTTAAAGATCTTGCAATTAGTTCTAAAAGATGCATTACAATAGGAAATGGAATTAATAAAGGTGGATTAAAAACTGGCTTAGAAACAATTTTTAATGAATTAATTGCGTCTTATATTGAATTTATAAATGATTATAAAAAAAATAATACTGAATCTATTTGGGAATACTTATTTAATCCTAATATATTAAATTTATTTGTTAATTTAGATTATCCTGTTGATAAAGCTGAAATGGTTTATATTAAATTAGTTGAAATTGAAAATGATGAAATATTTAAGAATTGGAAAGTTATTGAAAATGATTTTATTTATGCTTTTTTAAGTTTTGATTTACTAGTGGTATTGGTAGTATTTTTTATTATGAAAAAATTAGGAGCATATTACTTTATTTTATATGATACTGTTAATAGTTTACATACTGCTTTAAAAATAAAGTAATTCGAATTATATATTTTTATAATTATCATTTCAAATGTTTATTATTATATTTATAATTAAATTATACAGTCTTTTATTCTTTTTTTCTAAAATTATTTATATATATTTTTTAATTGAAATTAAATATATTATCTTTTAAAAAAAAATTATTTATAATTTATTTAATATTAGTTTTTACTTTTTTACTTCTTTCGGAATTAAACCCAAAATTAATTGCACTTTTTTTAAAATAATGATTTAAATCATTTAAATTTTTTAAATTATATTTCTCTTTTATATTTGAATTATTTCTTCCAGTTTTTTTAACTTTACTTTGACACTTACTATTTAATAAAGAACAATTATGATTTGTTAAATTTATATTTTTTTCCTTTATACTTTTATTATTTCTTTTTCTATAATGAGGAAAATTATTTATAATTTTGGAAATTAAATTACTTTCATTAGTTGAAAATTTACTTATTGAATTATAATCTTTTTTACAATTTCTTTTTGAATTTTGAAAATATTTTCCTAATTTATCAAAAAAATTATTTTTTTTCTGATTTCTCTCAGTTGATATATCATGTTCAATAATTTGTTTATGTATAAGTGTTCTCAAATTCAAATTAAATTTTTCTTTTTTAAATTTTATAAATCTCCTTTGATTATTAATATATGTTATATTATTATAATTATTTTTTTTATTTGAAGATGATTTAGAATTAAAATTTGAATTGTTAAAAATTGAATTATTTTGTAAATTAAGAGAATTAATAAGTTCATTTCCAGTGAAAATATTTATTTGAGTTGAACCTTCTTGAAAATTATTGATAATATTATAATTATTAATAACTGATTGATTTTCTTTATTTTTTTTTAATTTATTATTAAATTGTTTTAAAATTTTTGAATTTGATTCTCTTTGAGTAATTGGTTTATAAGTAGATGGATTTGAAAATAATTTTTTTAATTTTGATGATCTTTTATAATTATTAATTTGTTTAACTATAATATTTTTTTTTGATAATGTTGGAGATGAAAATAACTTTTTATGTAATATTTTTGGTGATATTGATGTTAATGTTGAAATTACTTTTTCTTGTTTAATTGATAAATTGTCATTTACATTAGATTTTGTTTTTGAATTATAATTTATATATGAATTTAAATTTCTGTTTTTTATATTTCTATTTTTTTTTTCTGATTGTTTAATATGAATATTTGTATTTATTATTGCAGAAATAGCTTTATTATATATTGAATTACTTAATTTTTTTTTTGATTTTTCTATTATAAAGTTTGATTTTGCTTTTATTTTTTTATTTTTTTTTAAATTATTAAAATTAAAAGTTTTATTTGCAAATTTATTTTCTAATTTTGTTTTTTCCATTTTTTTTTCACTCTTATCAATTTGATTTAATAAATTTTTTACACTATTATCACTTTCATTAATTATACTATTAGTTTGATCATTATTATTTTCATCAGTATTATTATTATTTATATTACAATATAATGATGTAGTAAGACTCTCAATTGAATTTAATGCCTTAGAATTAAAAATTGTATTTGATAATTTTTCATCTTCTTTGTTTTCTTCATTTTCATCTTCATTCTCAAAATGAACATTTTCATTTTGTAATTGGTCAATCATTTTTTGTTTTTTTTTAATATTTTTATACATATATTTAGCTTCTGGAATTACTGTATAATTTGCATAAATTCTTGAATATTTATCATAAAATATTAAAATTTTTGGTAATTTTATTGTTATTTCATTTAATTTATAATATCTTTTTAAAAATTCATTCAAATCTTCATATATTAAAAATTCTTTAAATAACTCTACATAATGAGTTTTTTCATTATATATTATATCATTTATCATTTTAACATTATAATACCATATTGGTTTATCATATCTTTTTATTAATTTTTTCCTAACCCTTTCTTCTAAATGAAAACAAGGATCAATTATTTCTTGTCTATATTTTAATTTGTTTATATTTAATTTATGATTATTTCCAATTTTCATTATTTCAAAAAAAAATTATTTATTATATAAAATTTTTAATTAATAAATTTTAAACATTTATTTTATAAATCAATAAGTTTTTTGATTGAATTATTATTTAATTTGATACATAAAATTTAATTATTTCATTATTTTTTATTTATAAGATATATTGAAAAAACTTTCAATATATTTTTTTTAAAATATACTTTAATATAACTCAATTTTCAATATGTGAATTTTTTTTAATAATTTGTAATAAAAAATTAGATTCACTAATTGGTAGCAATTTGATGATTTTAAATTAATAATATATAAAATTTGTGACATAAAAATTTGATTCTCACATTTGTATTTGTCTAGTGAATTTAATTTTTTCATGTTAAAATTTCTAAATATTAAATTAGATGCAAGCGCCGGTAGCTATTTGATGATTATAAATTAATATTATAAAAAATTTGTAACTTAAAAATTGAATTCGCGCGTTTATATTTGACTAATGAATTTAATTTTTTTAAGTCAAAATTTCTAAACATTATTTTAGATGCATGCGGCGGTAGCTATTTGATGATTTTAAATTAATATTATAAAAAAAATTTGGCTTAAAAATTGGATTCACATGTTGGTATTTGACTTGTAAATTTGATTTTTTTATATCAAAATTCTATTATATTAATTTAGATGCATGAGTTGGTAGCTTTCTTATGAATTTAAAATAATATTGTAAAAAATTTAACTTAAAAAATGAATTGGTACGTTGGTTTTTGACCTGTGAAATTCTTTTTTTTATGTTAAAATTTCTATAATATTAATTTAGATGCATGAGTTGGTAGCTTTCTCATGAATTTAAATTTTATTTTAAAAATTTTTGAGGGAAAAAAATGAAATTCATCAAGTGAAATAATTATATTTGTTTTATTATTAAATTTTATGTGGAAATTGATTAAATTTTAAGGATTTATTTTTTTTTTTATTTTAAAATTCTTGTAAAATTTAAAGATGAAATTTTTGTTGCTTTTTTTTATTGTAAAAATGTGTTTAATTTTAAGGGTGAAATTTTTGTTACTTTTTTCTTTGTAAATTTTTTTTATTATTTTTTTATGAATATTAAGGATGAATTTTTTGTTATATTTTTTTTTTGTATATTTTTTTTTTATGTTTTT
>JAEEGK010013036.1_pt1 | contig 18795 bp, 16 predicted proteins | sample 8958771 | NCBI WGS metagenome assembly JAEEGK01 (sample SAMN16246547, study PRJNA631951) | gut metagenome | biome: gut microbiome; feature: rumen; material: SC-attached | host: Bos | place: Iran: Karaj | collected 2018-10
CATTTGGCGAGTTTCTGCTGATTCCGGGACTCACAACCAAACAGTGCATTCCCACAAACGTGTCGCTCCGCACGCCGCTTGTGAAATTCAAGAAGGGCGAAGAGTCGGCCATCAACCTGAACATTCCATTTGTGTCGGCCATTATGCAGTCGGTTTCCGACTCGGGCCTGGCCATCGAACTTGCCCGCAACGGCGGCCTGTCGTTCATATTCGGCTCGCAGCCTATTGAGTCACAGGCTGATATGGTTCGCCGCGTCAAGAAATTCAAAGCCGGTTTCGTCACCAGCGACTCGAACGTGAAACCCGACAACACGCTCTACGACGTGCTCGACCTGATTCAGCGCACGGGCCACTCAACCATCGGCGTGACCGACGACGGAACGCCAAACGGCCGCCTACTGGGTATGATTACCAGCCGCGACTACCGCACCGACAAGGACGACCTGAACGACAAGGTGGCGCAGCATATGACTCCGTTCGACAAACTGACCGTCGGCAAATTGGGCATCTCGCTGAGCGACGCCAACCAACTCATCTGGGACAACAAACTCAACACGTTGCCTATCATCGATGAAAATCAAAAACTTATGTACTTCGTCTTCCGCAAGGACCACGACAGCCACCACGAGAATCCGAACGAACTGTCGGACTCGAACAAGAAACTGCTTGTGGGCGCCGGCATCAACACGCGCGACTATGAACAGCGCGTTCCGGCGCTGATTGAGGCTGGTGCCGATGTGCTCTGCATCGACTCGTCGGACGGCTACTCGGAATGGCAACTTGAGACACTGAAGTGGATTAAGTCGAAATACGGCGACAAAGTGAAGGTTGGCGCTGGTAATATTGTTGATAAAGAGGGATTTGACTATCTGGTTGCAGCCGGGGCCGATTTCATTAAGATTGGTATTGGCGGCGGTTCAATCTGCATCACCCGTGAGCAAAAAGGCATCGGACGCGGTCAGGCTACTGCCGTGATGGATGTGGCAGCCGCTCGCGACGAATATTTCAAGAAAACAGGTATTTACATTCCAATCTGCTCTGATGGCGGTATTGTGCAGGATTACCATATGGTGCTGGCTCTGGCTATGGGCGCCGACTTCCTGATGATGGGCCGCTATTTCGCCCGCTTCGACGAGTCGCCGACCAAGAAACTCACCATCGGCAACCGCATTGTGAAGGAGTACTGGGGCGAGGGTTCGAACCGCGCAAAGAACTGGCAACGCTACGATATGGGCGGTGCCGCTGCTCTGAAGTTCGAGGAAGGCGTTGACAGTTACGTGCCTTACGCTGGTAAGATGAAGGACAACCTGGCGCAAACTTTGGGCAAAATCCGCGCCACAATGTGCAGCTGCGGTTCATTGTCAATCAAAGAGTTGCAACAGAATGCAAAAATCACCGTCGTATCTTCGACATCAATTATCGAAGGCGGTGCACACGATGTGATTCTGAAGGATCAGAACTAACAATTCGGATACATATATAAGGCGAACGGGGATTAGAAATCATCTAACCCCCGTTTTTATTTTGCATTTTTGACTATTCAATTCTGCGATTGTGCTAAAAACAAGTGCCTATTTCCCAACACCTAATCCCCAACACCCAACACCACATCTTCATTCCTTGCTCCACCTTCCGCTTGCACCGCAGGGCAGCACCAAGCCGTTCGAAGTCACAGGCAGACCAACTTCGCTTGCCGCAACATTGCCGCCAAAGCGTTTCAGTGCCGTGCTCAACATATACGACAGTACCGCGGGTTGTAAACCTGTTGTGTATGAATTGATTAAGAAGAAAAGCGGTGAGTCGTTCAAGAGTTGTGAGCAAAGTTGGATGAGCGGAAAAACATTGTCTTCAATCTTCCAGATTTCGCCTTTCGGGCCGCGACCGTACGATGGCGGGTCCATAATGATGGCGTCGTAGCGGCTGCCGCGACGGATTTCACGCTCAACAAATTTAACGCAGTCATCCACAATCCAGCGGATTGGCGCTTCAGCCAGACTTGACACTGCAGCATTCTCGCGCGCCCAAGCCACCATTCCTTTTGCCGCATCAACGTGCGTGACGTGTGCCCCGGCTGCCGCCGCCGCAATGGTTGCGCCGCCAGTGTAGGCGAACATATTCAGCACACTGATTTTGCGGTCGGGATTTTGCTGCTTTGCCGCGGCAATTATCTGCGAGAACCAGTCCCAGTTCACAGCCTGCTCGGGGAAAACGCCCGTGTGTTTGAAACTGAATGGTTTGAGTCTGAATGTCAGTGTTTTGCCGATAATCAGCGGATAACGGATCGTCCACTCGTTTGGCAGATTGAAGAACTCCCACTCGCCGCCACCGCTCTTGCTGCGGTGGTAGTGGCCGTTCATCCGCGTCCAGCCTTTTTCGGTTTTCGGCGTGTTCCAAATCACCTGCGGGTCGGGGCGGACAAGCGTGTATTTGTCCCAGCGTTCAAGTTTTTCGCCACAAGAACTGTCAATCACTTGATAATCTTTCCAACGGTCGGCAATCCACATAATCGGGTGGTTATCAGATTATTTCTTTTTGATTTTATCGTATTTCGACAGGTTCGAAGCGTCAATCTCTTTCAGAAAATTGTACACTTTGTTCTGCTGCGCCTGGTCCGACGAGTTCGAGAAGATGTTGACAATTTCATCGGCTTTGGCGTCGAAGAAAATCGACATCAGGTACGAATCGGACTTCTGACGGTGAACCTTCAGCAGGTCGTTCATTCCTTCGGCAATCGATGCGCAGCCGTCGGCAAGGCGCGTGCCCATCAGGTCGAGCCCAAGGCGGTGATACTTATAAATATACTCGCGGATGGGCGCGTAAATTGAGTTCATCAGGTTTTCGGCCAGCCAGTAGCGGTTGCGCTTGTTGGTCTCAAACGACTTCCAGCCAGCGTAGTTCGAGCCTTGCGCGTTGTTCACAATCTTCTGCGCCTTCTCAAAATAGGGCGTGCCGCCCATCTTGCCGAACGAGTCGTAGTCGAACCCGATGATGATGTAAACGTAGTAGGCGATGAGCGACGTCAGTTCGTCGTGGCTGTTCTCGTTGAAAATCAGCGTCTCACCGTCGGCATATTTGAATTGAATGTTCTTGTCGAGAATGTTCAGCATCGGGCTGTCGTAGCCAGTGCCATACACGGGGCGGCTCGAAACCACCTGCAGCGTGGCCTGAAACTCATCGCTGTAAACTTCTTTGGTGATGTTCAGCAGCATATTGCACTTGATGCGTTCTTCGGTCTTGAACACGTTGTTGGTCCAAATCTGATTGGTAACAAACTCATTCAGAGCCTTTTGCATATTCTCGTACTTCGAGTTGTCAACGCCCTGAAGTTGCGAGTGGCTCACTTGAATTCTTATCTCAAGTTCTTGAGCGGCAACGCTTTGCGCGAATGTTGCAACAAACAGTGCCGCAATCAGATATGCACGTTTCATCAGTCGGTTCATTGCTGTTTGTTGTTGAGCAGCGGCACCAGTTGCGCAATAATGTCGCGTGCCACCGCGTGTTTGTCTTTCTTTTGATAATCAATCTGTTGGCCATCGTTTTTAATGATGGTCACGCGATTGGTGTCGCAGCAGAATCCAGCGCCCGCTTCGTTTGCGTTGTTGAACACGATGAAGTCCAGATTCTTCTTCCGCAACTTTTCGGCGGCGTTGGCCAGGCCGTTTTCAGTTTCGAGCGCGAACCCCACAAGCACCTGTCCAGAGCGTTTTGTCTTGCCCAAAGTGGCGGCAATGTCGGGTGTCGATTCAAGAGTGACGGTCATCTGCGCGTCGCTTTTCTTGATTTTCTGCCCTGCAACGTTGGCGGGGCAGTAGTCGGCCACGGCGGCGGCCATAATTGCCGCGTCGCAGTTGGCAAAGTTGGCGGTGCAGGCTTCAAACATCTGCTGCGCCGATTCTACATCGATGCGTTTGATTTTTGGGTTGGTGGTTGCCAGATTGACAGGTCCGCTGACCAGAATCACGTTGGCGCCCGCTTCGGCAGCCGCTTCGGCCAGCGCAAACCCCATCTTTCCCGACGAGTAGTTGCCGATAAACCGCACAGGGTCAATCTTTTCGTAGGTCGGACCCGCTGTGACAAGCACCGTGCGGCCTTTGAGCGGTTGGTCGCTCTCAAAATAGTTCGCCAGCACGCCGACAATGGTTTCGGGTTCAGCCATACGGCCTTTGCCGCTCAGTCCGCTTGCCAGTTCGCCCGCTTCGGCATCAATGATGATGTTGCCTGTGGCTTTCAGTGTCGCGATGTTTCGCTGTGTGGCGGGATGGGCGTACATATCAAGGTCCATTGCAGGTGCCACAAACACCTTCCCGCGCATCGACAGATAGGTTGTTGTGAGCAGATTATCGGCAATGCCGTTGGCCATTTTCGCGATGGTGTTGGCTGTGGCGGGCGCCACAATCATCGCATCGGCCCAAAGCCCCAACTTCACGTGGCTGTGCCAGTCGCCGTTTTCGGGGTTGAAAAACTCTGTGAGAACGGGATTCTGCGAAAGCGTGGCAAACGTGAGCGGCGCCACAAACTGCTTTGCCGCGGGCGTCATCACAACCTTCACGCTGGCGCCTTCTTTTACAAGCAAACGGGTAAGATTTGCAGCCTTGTATGCCGCAATTCCACCCGTCACGCCAAGTAATATGTTCTTACCCGATAAAGACACTATTCGAGTTCCTTCTCAGGTTTGCGCCAGTAAACCTTGTCGTTTACAAACTCATCGATGGCCATTGCAGTCGGCTTCGGGAGAGCCTCGTAGAACTTCGAAATCTCAATCTGCTCGCGGTTCTCGAAAACCTCTTCAAGGTTGTCGGTGTACGATGCAAACTCCTCGAGTTTCTTCTGCAGTTCCTCTTTGATTTCAACCGAGATTTGGTTTGCGCGGCGCGAAAGCACAACAATGCTCTCATAGAGGTTGCCGGTTTCGTTCTCGATTGGTCTAACGTCGCGCGTAACGGTTGTTACAGCGGCAGTGCTTTTTTTGAAATCCATTTTTATAAGTTTTTAATCTTGTCAACTGACTGTTTGTACATTGTTTCTATCTCTGAAATATATTGTGATTCAGGAAATTCGTCGATAAACGAGTAGTATTCCGTCACAGTGCTCTGGTAGCGCTCGGCCTTTTTGTTCTCAACGCTGTTCTCGGCCAGCAGGAAGTTGGCTTTCACCACCATATACATCAGCTCCTCGCGGTATTTGGTGTCGGGATAGTCCTTGAGGCTGTTTTTCAGTGTGATGGTGGCCGACTGATACTCACCAAGTTTGAAGTACAGCTTTGCCGTCCGGTACGATTTCTCCTCCAGTTTCTGCCGCATCTCGTCAATCACCACGTTGGCCTCGTGCATATATTCGCCCTGCGGATATTTGTTCAGATAGGTCTGCATTGCGTCGATGGCCTTCTGCGAGCAGCTCTGGTCCAAATCAACGCGCGGCGAGTCCTTGTAGTAGCACTGCCCAATCATAAACAGCGCCTCCTCATATCTTTTCGAGTAGGGGTAGGTTTTGCAGAACGCGTCGAAGTAGTAGGAGCCCATTGTGTAGTCGTGCATCTTATAGTGGCAGTTGGCGTAGAGCATTTGCGCCTCTTCGGCCTTGTCGCTTCCGCGAAAGACGCTCACAACCTCGTCCAGGAGCGCCTTGGCGTGATAGTAGTCCTCATACTCGTAGTAGGCTTTTGCCTTCTCGTATTTCAGATTATAGTCGTTGCTCTTCTGAATCTTGTAGTACTCGCTGCAGTTCGAGAACAGCATTCCCGCCATCAAAACCATTAAAAACGATAAAGCCTTTTTGCTCATAATCACACTTAAACGCCATTATAACGTGAAAATTTTCAGTTTATTGACTGAAATTCACTTGGGGCTGCAAATATAATCAATAGGTTGATACAAATGACACAATTTTTATCGTCTCATCCGACAACGATTTTTAACCACCGAAAGCACGAAAAATCCGCAGACCACCACGCGGGTAATCTGCGGATTTGAAAGTAACTATTACATTTTTTTCATCACAGTAGATTGTTCTTTTTCCCTTTTCCATCCAATCATCGGACATACCGTTCTTATGCCAGTGGCCGCCTTGCAATCACTGGCAAAACTCAGCGGAGTATTGCCGTGCGCTGTAGTCAAAAAATGCGGTGGCTGAGATTTCATCTTTGACGTTGGGCGCAGTGGTTTGGTTGCCGTTGGCGTCATATGAGAAACCCCGGAACAGGCCTTTGTCGGTGTTGGCGATAACAAGGCGGTTGGCGTTTGAGTGTTGCAAGTAGTAGCGTGTTGGCTGGCTGCTGGCGTCGTACCGGGTGAACCCGCTAATATTGCCGCGCTCATCATACGTAAAGCCGGTTTCGGTGAGGCGGTTGGCATCCGCTGTATTGGTGCTGCTCGTCATACGGTTCAGTTTGTCGTAGTTAAAGAGTTTTTTTATCAAAAATTATCTAAGCACCCATGGAAAATTTTTTAGAAATTCTTTGTCATAATTTGTTTTTAAAACGGGAATATTAATAAGTCCTTCTGGTAACCAAATTGTATCTCCCCAATAATTATAATCTATAGTTATGTTGTAGTAGTCTCTTGTAATGTTTAAAAGGCAGTCTTGTTTACGTATAAATATTAAATTACAAAATTCATTACATTCTCCACACTTTTTATCTGATAAAATTTTATTTATATGTAATTTAAGAGTGTCTTTACTCTTCCATTCTTGTATGCCAGTACAAGCCCAATCACCGTTCGATAATACAAAATCATTAGTTTTTTTATTCAATAATAAAGTCGCATTATCATTCCAAAAGCTATGATAAAGTGAAAATATTTGTGATTGGTTTTTGCATGATGACAAGATGAAACATATAATTATAGCTAATTTAATGTATGCTTTCATAGTTTGCTATTTTTAAGGTTTGTGTAAATGTCCATTTATTCTATAATATTCTTTAGCAGGTTTGTTTGTTTTAACAGAAAGGGATTTGTATCGAGTTCGCTTTAAAGTAGCATATCGAGTAGGGTCTGGGGTTGAGCCAGCACCAAATAATCCGCCTCGGGCATGTGCTTCAACTTCGTCTTGATAATCGTACAGCGTACATGGTCTCATTTGTTTTTTATAAATAACATACGATAATTCTCCAGTTTCAAATTGATAGGCGTGCTTTAGTTCGTGAGCTAACGTTCCCATAGTTCCGTCCACTATCATTTTAACTGCATCATTGTCTGCATTGTATGTTGTTATTCCTTGGTAGCCATTGGAAGTTGAACCTCTTTCTATATCATACTTTTGACTTGATGCAGCCAGCCAACACACCAATTTCACCTCTTACTTCTTCCAATTTTGAATTGGTGTTGTTCAGTCTGTTTACCCATTCCCAAGCATTTTCTGTAAACTCACACCCATTCGGGTCTACAAATCTCAAAAGTGTTTTTTATTTTTTTAAGCGACGAAGCCACCAAAATGCCCCACAAAAAAGAAAAGAAAAAAACGCAAGTGCAGTTTTTATTGATATTCAACTTCCCACATTTTGTGTATTTTTATGTCATTTGTGATTTTATTTAAAAAGTTAGATTCATATTTTCCTTGTTTCATGCAATTTATATTAACGGCATAATCTGCAATATATGTTTTACGGTCAATCTCAACTTTAAATCCAAAACTATCCCCGTCTAATTCCAAAGCACATTTCCGATAAAGTTCATTTTCTAAATCTTCAAGAGAAACTACCGCATATTGTATTATATCTTTTGACTTAAATATTTGTTTTTGCCTTATTCTCCCTTCCTGCAATCTGTAAATTTCAACTTTATCTTCATCGTAAGTCCAAACAACTGAAAAAGTCGCATAAGTAGAACATAAATAAAAAGCATTCCTGTTTTTTTTATAAAAATAATTTACTTGCCTTACCGTTAAATCTTTATTTCTTTTGATATTGTATCGCACTGTTGAACAAGATTCTAGAAAAGAGAAAATAAAAAGTAAAACTATTATTGTATAACACTTTCTCATTCTTTTTGTCCTCCCATTCTTAAAAAGTCAGTCCATTTAACCGTTGTCAAAACACCATCTTTATTAAAAAATGTTACTGTCCCACTTCTAACACCAATTACAAAAGTATTCCCTTTGTAGCCTCTGTTTGTCATTGTTTTTTGTCCTCTATAATCAGCATCGGAAGGAGTTGAATTACCTAATGATATACCATTTACAGTTGTATTTGGGTGTGTGTGCCACCACATTTCGACATTGGAAGCATCTGCGGGCATTGTATTTTTACCGTTTACTACAAACATTTGCAAACTTGCTTTTGCACCCTGATTTCCATCTTTGTCTGTAAATGAAATAGCAGCGGGTCCCTCGTCCCAACGAGTTACATTTGCATCGCCGATATTTGCATGTCCGCCATTCTCTTTTTGTGATATTTTTGTGTCTTCATAAGATTGCTTGATTTCCTCTAATTTTTGACTTGTGGGAATGTGCATTACTTTTTTGTTTTCCGATAAATCGCCTGTATAAAATTTACCTGCTTTGGTGGCTCTTTTTACCTCTCTTGCAACTGAACCTCTAACAAGATAAGAACCTGTACTATTTTTCCCGTCATCGCCAATTAGCTTAACTTTTCCCAAAAAGTTTTTAGCGTAAATAGGGTCCCTCCCATCCGGGTCAACAAATCTCAACGGATTCCCCACGCAGAAGTTATAAGGCGACCAAGAGTAATACTTTTCCGCCAGCGGGTCAGGCGAGTGCCAGCGTCCGAGAGCCGGGTCGTAGAAGCGAGCGCCGTAGTTGTAGAAGCCGAAGCCGGCGATATCGGTCTGCTGCTTATTGAGCGGTTTTGGCTTTTGCATCATAATATTCATCTGTCAAATTATTGATATATTCAACCAGCCATTCAGGAGTGTCGTAAAACTTGTCGTTATACTCCAGAAAAGCAAGGCCAACACAAATGGTATTAGTGTCATTTTGTGAATACAAAAGAATTTTAGCACGAGTATCAACACCCCAATTGCCGGAATCTAATGGCATTAATTCTTTCAAATTGCTCAAAATCATATTAATTTCTGCTGTATCTGTGATAGAATAATCAATGTCACCTATAAATTTGTCACAATCAATACGTATCACAGTAAGTGTTTCCATATCCATTGCCTCAATCCGTATTTTTTCAATTTTGTCTTCTTTTTCGTGTTTTTTTGTTTCAGAAGTTTGACACGACATAATAGACAAGAGTATCAAAACAGAAATTAGATATTTTGTGTTTTTCATAATGAATATTTTTAAGAGGTTATTTTAGTTTCATTTACTAAAAACGATAAAGCCTTTTTGCTCATAATCACACTAAAGCACCATCATAACGTGAAATTTTTCAGTTTATTGACTGAGTTCTCTTTGCGCCACTAAATATAATCAATCGGTTGATACAAACGTTGATAAAAAACAGGCTATTTTCATATCGTTGTCGATAGGCGTGTATCCAACATTTTTCTTAAAAAAACTTGCGTGTTTGCCCATCTCATAAAAATAATTGTAAATTGCACCTTTATTTTTAATAATCACTAAATAACTAAATTGCAATGATTAAGAAACTATTTTCTTTGACAATTCTTGCCTGCTCGGCGGTGGGGCTTATGGCTCAGCCCGCGGGCGGCAAAAAAATCAGCAACGAGCTTATCGGAATCTTTTTTGAGGACATTAGCTCGTCGGCCGATGGCGGCATTTGCGCCGAACTGATTCAGAACGGCTCGTTTGAGTACAACGTGTCGGAGCGCGACGGCTGGGGCCCCGGCACCGCTTGGAAGGCTATCCGCCCGGGACACTCGCTCGGATATCTTGAGGCTCGCCAAATCGACCCGCTAAACGAGAACAACCCTAACTATATGCGTCTGCACGTTGAGCGCGTGGGCCACTACTACGACTTCAACGGCTGGACGGGCGCCGGCTTGCAGAACGATGGTTTCGACGGTATTAAAATCGCGGCCAACGCAAAATTCGATTTCTCGGCCTTCTTCCGCAACCCCGACGGCGTTGACAAAGAGGTGCGCGTGGCAGTTGTGCAACCTGGCCGCGGATGGCGCAGTCAGCCGACAGCCATTCTTGACACCACTTTCAAGGTTTCAGGCAAAGATTGGAAGAAATATGAGATTACACTCACGTCGAAGCAGGCTTGCGACAGCGCCTGCCTGCAGATTCTGTCCCTCACCGTTGGCGACATCGACATTGATATGGTTTCGCTCTATCCGCAGGACACCTACAAAGGCCACGGAATGCGCAAGGATTTGGCACAGGCTCTGGCCGACCTGAATCCGAAGTTTATGCGCTTCCCGGGCGGATGCGTGGTTCACGGCGGCGGCGACGGATTCTGGAACACCTATCACTGGAAAAACACCGTCGGACCGAAGGAACAGCGCAAATCGCTGAAAAACACGTGGGGTTACCACCAGTCGATGTCGGTTGGCTACTATGAGTACTTCCAGTTCTGCGAGGACCTTGGAATGCAGCCGGTTCCGATTCTGCCTTGCGGTGTGAGCTGCCAGGGAACCAACGGCGGATGGAATATGTATCCCACTCAGGCTCAGGACGCTTGCCCGATGGAGGATATGGACAAATGGACTCAGGACGCTCTCGACCTGATTGAATGGGCCAACGGCGACGCCAGCACCAAATGGGGCAAGGTTCGTGCCGATGCCGGACACCCAGCACCATTCAACCTCAAATATTTAGGCTTGGGCAACGAGGAGAAAATATCGCCTGAGTTTGAGGAGCGCTTTAAATATATGTATAACAAGATTAAGGCGAAATATCCTGATATTGTGATTGTTGGAACAGCCGGACCAGGCTCGCACCCCGACAACCCCGATTACAAAAACGGCTGGCGCATTGCCGAGGAGGTTGGCCTGCCAATCATCGACGAGCACTACTACGAGCCGCGCGACTATTTCCTCACCAACCGCCAGTACGACAACTATCCGCGCAACCGCAAGACCAAGGTTTATCTGGGCGAGTATGCCGCAAAGGATAAAAAGTTGATTGACGCACTTGCCGAAGGTTTGTATCTGCTTCACGTTGAGCGCAATGCCGATGTTGTTGTGATGACATCATACGCTCCGCTCTTCGCCCGCAAAGGTGCCACCAACTGGAACCCCGATTTGATTTATTTCGACAACCACCGTCCGTATCTCACTTGCAGCTACTACGTTCAGCAGATTTTCGGCCAGTCGAGCGGCGATTACTATTATGGCGATTGCGTGAAATTCAACAGTAACAGCAACCTGCTCGGCCAGTCAGTCATCTACGACAGCAAAACCAAGAAACTGTTCGTGAAAGTCTGCAACGCAGGCGGTTCGGCAGCTCAGGCCACCATCGACCTCAGCCGCTTCAAGGTGAACACAGGCGCTGTGAAAACCACACTCTCGGGCAACCCCAACGATGAGAACACCTATGACCGTCAGCCGGTTATGCCGATGAAGGAAGACGTGAGCATCAAGGCAAAATTCACCGAGAAAATCGAGCCTTACTCGTTCATTATGTGGACAATACAGCTGTAATCGTTTCGCACTGACGATACAGAATTGAAATAGAAAACGGCCGCTTTCAGATTTGGAAGGCGGTCGTTTTTTTGTTGGTGTATCCAATTTGGATTTGCAACATTGTTTAATTAATTATGCAATAAAAAGAATAGCAATGAATGAAGAATTGAAAGAAATAACAGAGTGGTTGCAAGGGACGAATTTAGAATCAATTCCGACCATTCCTCCCCAAAAGAGAACTCTTATGGATATAATGGGAATTCGCGAACTCGAAAATCCGTGGAGTGACATTTATAAGTTTTTCCTGAATAAAGATGAAGAGCATTGTATGGGAGACCTGTTTATTCGCTGTTTGGAGGATGTGTGTAAAATTGAAAAAGAATTTCTTTCAGATTTTAATGTTGAACGAGAGTTTGTTTTAGATGATAAAAAGCGAATAGATTTGTTACTGACGGATATATCAAAACAAACGGCTATTATCATTGAAAACAAAGTGAATCACACGTTAGATAATGCTTTGGATTTGTATAAGGAATGTATTGAAAGAAAAGGTTATAACGATATTAAAGTAATTGTGCTGTCATTGCACAAAATCAGGGACTTGGAAAACCACAAATGCAAACCAATTAACATAACTCATAAAGAATATGTTGATTGTATTAATGAATACAGAAACAAACCAGAATATAAGGCAAAAGGAGATGCGTTTTATATAAGAATAATGGACCAATTTATTGAAAACGTTAATAATGTAACTATGAAAATAGAACTAGAACAAATTGACTTTTTCTATAAAAACTATGAAAAAGCCGAGAAAGTTTATACAATGTATCACCAAGTAGTTGAGAACTATAAGGATGCACTGAAAAAACTTGAATTAAATAAATATAAATCCAAATTTAACAAAAACGGATGGGTGTACTTAACCCTTAATGGAAATGATAATATTAAACTGACTATTTTCTTTCTTGACCGTATTTGGAAAAATTACAAAAATGGGAATCCATACTTTACAATAATATTGGAGTTGCAAGGGGATGTGAAAGAGGAAATCAACAAATTAAAAAATCAAACAGATAATAAGAAATTGGAAGAGTATAAGGAGAAGTATCAGAATTTGTATTTTGGAGAAAAGTTGAAGTGGGATGATTGCGGTCATTTTGCTTCGTGGGATATTGAAATAAATGATAAAAACGACCTTAAGCCTAATGAATTTGCGGAGTTTGTTAAAAAGAAAATAGAAGAGGATAGTTGTGGTATTTGCAAATTAGCAGAAGAGATAAGAGAATTTTGTTCCAAATCACAATCATCGACCAATACGGTCTCACCCGACAACTAATTATATGACATTCCTCATAGAGTTCTGCTGGAGCCGATGAATGGAAATCCGTTTCGTACGTTTGTGCGAAACGTTTTTAAATCATCGATATGGAACAAATCGAATTATTGGAAATTGAACCCGTGGCGCGTATATCAAAACTTGCCATAACGGATATTGACGGGCAGATTCTTCGCGCGTTAGTCTGCGCCTTGTCTGATGCTGACAAGGAGAAATTGAGTCGGAGCAACGATTCAATGGAAATCTCAAGCATTCTCTACAGCCTTAATCGGGAAGAGGAGAGTAGAACGCGCCGCTACGAGCCACGGCCATTGCCGCCGTATCGCTCGTTCGATGAGCTATTGGCCGATTTTCTGGCGGAGAAAGGCAAGAAACAAACTGCCCGCAAGGATTTGCGCGAGCGCTTGCCGTATCTGTCGGCCAATGAGCAGAAGCGCACCATCTATGTTTTTCTCGACACCGAAGTCAAAACCGACCGCTGTTGGGTTTTGGAGTTTCTTGACAAACACTACGACCCGCAGTATGCAAAAGCCGTTGAGGCCGTTTGGCGTATGTGCCACGATTTTGAGGCCGCGCGGCTCATCACGCACTATTTTCCGCAGGAGTTCATTGTGGCAAATTGGGAGCAGTTGGCAGCCGATTACCGCTATTCGTCGGTTTGCCTGCGCCTGCCCGACGGCTTTTCAATCGACCGTTCGCGGCTTGAAATGCACCAGTTCCTTCACGTTGCAGCCCGTCGGCATCTGCCTGTTACTGAAGGCGAAGCGTACACCATCCTGTCGATGACCATCATCAAACAATTGCTGTTGCAGGAGCGTTTCATTCCCGATTTCACACTGATGGATTTGCCAAATGTCAGGGATATTCTTTGGGCTTTGGGGCATTTGGGTTTTGACAGAATCATCGCGCATTTCTATTTGGAAAACGAGCGGACCAAAAAGTTTTTCGCTGTGCAACAAACTGCTGTGCAGATAACAGACGCGGTCATCAAACAACTTGCCGCCGATGGCTTTGAGAGATGCGAAAATGTTGGGACAATGGAGTTTAACGCTTCCTGTTAGACTCGTAATATCAGTTCAAATTGCATTCAAAAACAGTAGAGGCGCGATTAATCGCGCCTCTACAATGTTCCGAAAATCAACGTATCATTAAATCTGGTCGAGCGCTTGCGAAAGGTCGTCGATGATGTCATCGATGTGCTCTGTTCCAATGCTCAGGCGGATTGTGCTCGGCGTGATGTGCTGTTCGGCCAACTCCTCGGGCGACAGCTGTGAGTGGGTGGTTGTGTAAGGATGAATGACAAGACTTTTTACGTCGGCTACGTTAGCCAAAAGACTGAAAATCTTTAAGTTGTCGATGAACTTCCAGGCTTCGTCCTGGCCGCCTTTTATCTCGAAGGTGAAGATTGAACCGCCGCCGTTCGGGAAGTATTTTTTATACAGCTCGTGGTCGTGGTGGCTGCTGAGTGCCGGGTGGTTCACGTGAGCCACTTTCGGGTGCTTGCTCAGGAAATCAACCACTTTCAGTGCGTTCTCAACGTGGCGCTCAACTCTGAGGCTCAGTGTTTCAAGGCCTTGCAGCAGTATCCAGGCGTTGAACGGCGAGATGGCGGCGCCGGTGTCGCGCAAGATGACCGCACGGATGCGGGTTACAAAGGCTGCGGCGCCTGCCACATCGGCAAAAACAGCACCGTGATACGACGGGTCGGGAAGGGCGAGTGCCGGGAACTTGTCGGCGTTGGCTTTCCAGTCGAAGTTGCCGCCGTCAACAATCACGCCGCCAAGGCTGCTGCCGTGGCCGCCAAGGAATTTTGTGGCCGAGTGCACAACCACGTTTGCGCCGTGCTCAAGCGGACGAATCAGATACGGGGTTCCGAAGGTGTTGTCCACAATCAGCGGAAGATTGTGACGGTGAGCCACTTCCGCTACCGCGTCAATGTTCAGAACGTCGCTGTTAGGGTTGCCAAAAGTCTCGGCAAATACCACTTTCGTGTTCGGTTTGATGGCAGCCTCAAGAGCTTTCAGGTCGTTCACATTTACAATGGTGTTGCTGATGCCTTGAGTTGCAAGTGTGTGTGTGATAAGGTTATAGCTGCCGCCGTAGAGGTTGTCGGCAGCCACAATGTGGTCGCCGGCTCTCAAAACGTTTTGCAGCGCGTAGGTGATGGCTGCCGCACCGCTGGCCACTGCCAGACCGGCCACACCGCCTTCAAGAGCTGCCACGCGGTCCTCAAAGACGCTCTGAGTCGAGTTGGTGAGGCGTCCGTAGATGTTGCCCGCGTCGCGCAGACCAAAACGGTCGGCGGCGTGCTGCGAGTTGTGGAACACGTACGATGTTGTTTGATAGATAGGAACTGCGCGCGAATCGGTTGTCGGGTCGGCGTTCTCTTGTCCAACGTGAAGTTGCAGTGTTTCGAAGTGAAGTTTTTTCTGTGTCATAGCTTTAAATTTTTTATTGTTAGTAAATACGTTTTGTTTCAGAATTTTTGATGTGACAAAGATGTGGCGCGTGGATATATTATCCAAACAAATCGCTTATATTGGAATAATCAACTACGATTGCTTTATGTGTAGATGATTATTCCAAAACCGACACTTGAAATTGGGCTTGGCAGAAATATATTCTAAGAAAACCTACCAAAATGGTAGCTAAATAGTGCCTATGGAAGGCCAAAATGGGGGCAAAAATGCGTAAAACGGGATTTTTTGCTTGAAAAGCCGTTTTTTGTTCGCTTTCGCGGAAGCGGAAAATGGCATTACCGGTTGAAGCGCAGCGCCTCGCCTTTTCGGTCAGAGACAAACTCGCCGTTGCGGTAAACCAGTGTGCCGTTCACAAAAGTGTGTGTGACGGTCGAGCCGAAAGTGTGCCCCTCAAACGGCGACCAGCCGCATTTGTAGAGAGTGTTTGCCGTTGTGACGGTCTGCGGTTTATCTGTGTCAACAATCACAATATCAGCCTTATACCCTTTGCGCAGATAGCCGCGGCGGTCGATTTGGAAAAGGTCGGCCGGGGCGTTGCACATTTTCCGCACCACATTCTCAATGCTGATTCGGCCGGCACGGCACAGGTCGAGCATTGCAAGTAGTGAGTGCTGAATCGACGGCATTCCCGAGGCCGATGTGAAGTAACTGTCGCCGAACTTTTCAGCGGGTAGGTGCGGAGCGTGGTCGGTGCCGATGGTGTCAATCTTGCCCGATGTGAGCGCCTCGGTCAGCGCCTCGCGGTCGGCTGCCGATTTGATTGACGGATTGCACTTTATGCGATAGCCAAGCGTTTGGTAGTCCGCGTCGTCGAAGAACAGGTAATGCGGACAGGTCTCGGCGGTTATTTTCTTTTCGTTCAATGGTTTGGCGTCAAAAAGCGCAAGCTCGGCGGCAGTTGAAAGGTGAGCCACGTGCAGACGCGCACCATATTTTGTGGCAAGCGCCACAGCACGCTCGGTCGATTTCAGGCACGCCTCGGCGGTGCGGATTTTTGGGTGGCACGTTGTGTCCACCTCGTTGGCGGGCAGCGCTTTATACCGTTCAATATTGGCTCGGATAATCTGCTCGTCTTCGCAGTGCGCCACAATTATGCAGGGCGATTCGGCAAAAACGTGCTCAAGCATATCGGTTTGATTGACAAGCATATTGCCTGTCGATGAGCCCATAAAAAGTTTGATTCCACACACACGGCTAATGTCGGCCGTGCGGATTTCGTCTATATTATTATTGGTGGCGCCCAGATAGAACGCGTAGTTTGCCACCGATTTTTCGGCAGCCAGAGCGGCGCGCTCGTCGAGCAGTTGGTTGGTTGTGGTTTGCGGATTCACATTGGGCATATCCATAAACGATGTCACGCCCCCGGCCACCGCTGCCCGCGATTCCGACTCAAAATCAGCCTTGTGCGTCAGTCCCGGCTCACGGAAATGCACGTGCTCATCAATCACGCCAGGCATAACCACGTGATTTTCAGCATCGATAATTTTCTCAAAGCCGTCGGTAGCGGGCATTGTTTCCGTCACCGACTCAATCAAATCGTTGTTAATCAGAATATGACCGATGAATTTCCGGCCATCGTCAACAATTGTAGCATTCTTGATGAGCGTTTTCATCGCCTATGCGGCTTTGCGTTTGTAGCTGCGGAACAGGCTGTGCCATTTCATCCGGATAACGCCGAAAACAGCCTCGCTGAAGATTCCGCCGCTCATTTTCGATTGGCCTTCCTTCCTGTCGGTGAAGATGATAGGCACTTCGACAACGTTGAAACCGAACTTCCAGGCCGTGAATTTCATTTCAATTTGGAATGCGTAGCCCTTGAATTTTATTTTGTCCAACTCGATGGTTTCCAGCACTTCGCGGCGATAGCAGACAAATCCGGCGGTGGTGTCACGCACCTTCATCCGTGTAACCAGCCGCACGTAAGCCGAAGCGTAGTACGACATCAGCACGCGGCCCATCGGCCAGTTCACAACGTTGATGCCCGAAATGTACCGCGACCCGATGGCCACATCGGCACCGTTCGCGCAGGCGTTGTAAAGGTTCAGAAGGTCGTCGGGATTGTGCGAGAAATCGGCGTCCATTTCGAAAATGTACTCGTAGCCTTCGGCAATCGACCACTTAAAACCCTCAATGTAAGCCGTTCCCAGGCCAAGTTTGCCTTTCCGCTCTTTGATGAAAATGCGGTCGGGGAACTCTGTCATCAAGCGTTTCACAATGTCGGCAGTGCCGTCGGGGCTGTTGTCCTCAACCACAAGCACGCTGAATTCGCCTTCGAGCGACATAACTTTGCGCAAAATCGCCTCAATATTCTCTTTCTCGTTGTACGTCGGAATTATGACAATTTTATCTTTCATCGATTTAAAATTTTGGCACGAATATAGCACCTTCTTTCCGAAAAGAAAATTTGCGCTGCGTTTTCCGTGAAAATATTTATGCCTGTTAGCACACCTATAATAATATAGACCGGCGTCACCTGTCATTTTTCTTCCGGTTTGCCCGATGTCTTATAGTGGTTTCGATGCCGATGTGTTCCGAATTTGCATCTTTTGCACCCGGCTTGGTGGTGAATTTTGGGATTCATTGTCTATAGCCGTGCCGATTTTCACCCCATTTGACCACCGTTTTTTAGTAGCCGTTTCACGGGATGTGCTTTCACGTTTTTATCGATAATCTCCCCAAACTCGCCGAAAAATGACGTCCTTCAGCCGCGATTTAGGCGTTTTTTGAAGGAATTTCCGTCAGAAAAACTGGCGGTTCTCCACGTAATAACCAATGGCACAGCGTAATAAAAACCCGTAAAAATTTTTCCAAAAAAACGCGTCAACCTCTTGCGTGAAACGAAAAACCCTCTACTTTTGCACCCGCTTTCCGAAAGGGAGCGAGTTCTTAAGACGGCTGAGACGCGAGCGTGAGAGAGACGGGGGAGAGTGATGAGAGAAAGCAAGCGCGGGCCGTTTGAAAAAAAGATTGAAAAAGTTCTTGGAGGAAACAGAAAAGGCATTACATTTGCAACCCGTTTCCGACAGGAAAACATATAAGGCGGAAGCCTGAAGTTCTATGACATTATGAGCACAAAAGAGAGGTAAGAAAGAACAAGCACCTAGATTCAATTCAGAACGACGGGGTCAGACAATTTAAAGATTTTAATTACAATGAAGAGTTTGATCCTGGCTCAGGATGAACGCTAGCGGCAGGCTTAACACATGCAAGTCGAGGGGCAGCGGAGAAGTAGCAATACTTCTGCCGGCGACCGGCGCACGGGTGAGTAACGCGTATGCAACCTTTCCCAGACAGGGGGATAGCCCAGGGAAACTTGGATTAATACCCCGTAAGCCAGAAGAGGGCATCCTCGTCTGGTTAAAGTTCCGGCGGTCTGGGGTGGGCATGCGTGCCATTAGGCAGTTGGTGGGGTAACGGCCCACCAAACCGACGATGGCTACGGGGTCTAAAAGGATGGTCCCGCACATTGGAACTGAGACAC
>JAEEGK010013037.1_pt1 | contig 18795 bp, 8 predicted proteins | sample 8958771 | NCBI WGS metagenome assembly JAEEGK01 (sample SAMN16246547, study PRJNA631951) | gut metagenome | biome: gut microbiome; feature: rumen; material: SC-attached | host: Bos | place: Iran: Karaj | collected 2018-10
AATATCATTTTCGTTAATATTATCGTTTTTATATTTATTTGGTATAGTATTAATTAAAATATCATTAAAATAACTTCCTAATTTATTATCATTATTATAATATTCACTTTTAGAATAACAATATCCATAAATAATAAAATTATTTTTATATATGTATTTTATTCTATTAAAATCAATAGTATTTAAAAAATTTTTTTCTTTACTAAATAATTTTATATAATTTTTTTCTTCATTTAATAATTCATAAATTTGATCCAAATCTTCATCATTTAAATTAAATAATTTAATTATATTATTATCTTTTATTATAATATTTGCTTCATATGTTCCATCATCAATCAAAAATTTTCCTTTTAATTTTAAATTATTATAATTTTTTATTTTATTATAATTTATGATATAATAAGCTTCTAAACTAATAATATTTTTAAAAATAATAAAATATTTTTGAACAGTACGATTTAAGCATTTTATATTAGATAAATTAATTAGATTTTCAAAATTATTTTCATGATTTGAAACATAAAATTTAATATTATTTAATTTAATAAAAGTTTTTTCAATTTTTCTTTCTTGAAGAATTTTATTATCAATATAAAATAAAATTTCATTAAAACTGAAATTATTGTTTTTTAATATTATATTAAAATTATTTGTTAAAATTTTTGTATAATTTTTAAATAAACAACAAAAACCAATTTCAATATTATTTAATAATTTATTATTATTTATAATTAATAATTTAATTTTATTTAAATCTAAAATATTTTGAATTTCAATATAAATTTCATTATTATTATTTTTGTTATTATAAATTTTAGAAACAATTCCTATAAAAGAATATAATTTAATATCATTAAATGAAGAATAAAAATTTTTATTTAAAATAGTATTTTTAATATTATTAATTGTTAATATATTATTATAATCTAAATATGTTTTATTTAATAGTTTATGTGAAAAATTATTTAATTTATCAAAATCATAACAATCAATAAATTCATTCATATTTGATTTTGTTAATTCAATTAAATAAGTTCCCATAAAATTAAAAAAAATTTTTGTTTTAAAATTAGATTTAAAAATTATAATATTTTTTTTATTTATTTTTGCTTTTAAATTTATAAAATAAATTTTATTATTTGTATTTTTATTTAATTTTATTAATTTTTCTTTTAAATCTTTTTTTATTCTTTTTATTTTAATTAAAAAAAAATGATTTTCTTCAGTTTTAATTTCAATATTTACATTAAATAAAAAATATTCTAAATATTTTTTATATTCAAATTCATTATCATTATAAATATCTGGAATAATATTTAAAATATTTCCTTTTATATTAAAATTTTTTATAAAAAAAATATTATTATTTAAATTTTTAATTTCATCATTATTTAAATTTTCAATTTGATTTACATAATATAAAATTTCATTAAAATTTAAATTATTTAAATTTTCTTTTAAATTTTCATTATTCATAAAAAAATATTATATTTTTAAATATTATTATTTAATTATATTTTAAATATTTAAGAATAAAAATTATTTTTTATTCATTGAATTAATTGCTTTTTCAAGAACATTCATAACTTTAAAACTATGTTCTAAATATTTATTTCTAATATCAAAATTTTTATTTTCAATAATTTTCACAAATTCTACAAATTCTTCATACATTCTATGTTTATTAATATTTTTATTAACTTTTTCATAATAACCATCATTTAATTTTATTTCAATTTCAGGTAAAGTATTAGTTGGTCCATTAATTAATATACTACCTTTATTTCCTTGAATAATACTCTTCACATCATTTCCACCATCACAATCTTTCGCACCTATACAAACAACTTTAAAAGAATCATAATCCATAATTAATACTCCAGAAGTATCAACATCTTTTTCTATATTTGGATAATATTTAATATCTTTAGGCATATCAAATAATCCAACAATTAAATGAATGTTATATATATTTAAATCTCTTAATGCTCCTCCTCCTAATTTTGGATCAAATACGGGGGATATGTTTCCTTTTTTAAACTCATCATATCTTGATGAATATTGACTATAATTACAGTTTACTATTTTAATGTCACCTATTTTTTGAAGGTTTTCTTTAATATAAAAAAAATTTTTTAAATATTGGTTTGTTATTGCTTCTAATAAAAATAATTTTTTTTCTTTGGAAATTTTAATTAAATCGTTTAATTCATTTAATTTCATTGTAAATGGTTTTTCACAAATTACATGTTTATTATTATTTAAAGCCTTTAGAGAATATTCGTAATGAAATAAATTAGGAACTGCAATATAAACAGTATTTATATTTGAATCATTTAATATTTCATTATAATCTGTTGTTACTTTGAGAATGTTATATTTTTTTGATAATTCATTTGCAATATTTACACTTCTTTGAGTCGATAAAATTGAAATTAAAGAAATATTTTCAATTTCTGATAAAATTGGAAGAACTTCTTTTACAATTTTTCCAGTTCCAATTATTGCTAATTTCATTTTATAATTTTATAATAATTTTTTAAATTATAATAAAAATTTTATATTAAAATATTATAAAATTAATTGAAATTATATTTTTTTTAATAACTATAATTATTTTTATTTATTAAAACTTAAATAAATTATTTAATCATAAAATAAATTAAATAAAATATGTTTTCTTCAAATTATATTAATAAAAAATTAACTTTTCCTCAAACTAAAATAACAATAAAAATAAACCAACTTTTATATTCTTATTTATCAACTCAAATTTATTTATCAAATGATATAAATTCTCCAAAAACTTTATATTATTTTAAAATATTTTCTCTCCCATTAAATTCATATGAAAATTGTATCTTTGAAAATTCCATATTAAAATTTAATGAACATGAAAAAATTATAAATTTAATTGATTATTGTTATCAAATGATTTCTAAAGAATATATTATTTTTTTTATTTTAATTTCTTATCCAAAAAAAGGAACATTATATAATGATATTAAAAATTATATTAGAAATAATCAATTTATGTCAAATTTTTTAATTTTTTCTTATTTGTTAAATACTGCAAATATTTTGGAAATTTTACATAAAAATAATATTATTCATAGAGACATTTCACCTGAAAATTTGTTTATAGAAGAAAATTTTAATATAAAACTTGGTTTTTTTAATTTTGCTATTAAAAAAGAAGAAAATAATCAAATTGATATTAATAATAATAATAATAATAATAATAATATTGTAAATAAAATTTTAAATATTTCTAAAAGCACAAATTTTTATTTTAGAGCTCCCGAAGAAAATGATTTATCTTCTTTTGAAAATGAAAATAACATAAATGAAAAAGTTGATATTTATGCTTTAGGATTATGTTTATTAATGATGATTTTCAATTATGATCCATATAATAATAATTCAAATATATATAATAATAATAATTTTAATAATTATAATATGAATAATAATAATAATAATATAAAATTAAATTTTTTTTTCGAATTCAAAAATTTTCCAAAAAAAATTAGAAAAACTTTTTTCGAACAAATTTCTCAATTTACAGTTTATTCTGAATTATTAGAAAATTTATTAAAAGAAGACCCAAATGAACGTTATTCTGCAACTGAAATTATAAATTATCTTAATATAAATAAAGAAAAATTTTTATTAAATGACACACCCGAAATTTTAAAATTAAAATTAAATTTTTGTTCAAATTTTAATTCATATTTTCAAAAATTTATTAATAATCACAATATAAAAATAATATGTTATAAAACATTAATAAACAAAAATTATTTAATTCCAAATTCAAATTTAATATCAAATTTATTTAATAAATTTAAAACAAAAAATTATTCAAAAAACATAATAAATAAATTTTATAAAACTTTAATAACAAACAATATTTTTTATTACACATTTTCCGCATTAAAATCAATTTATCTCATTCATTATGTAATTTTTTATTATAATAATAACAATAAAGAAATTTATGAATCAAAAATAATAGAAAAAATTTTAAATTTAATGTTTAATATTTTTAACTATCGTTTAATTAATCAAGAATTTGATCGTAATGAAACAATAAAAAATAATCAAATTATAAATTTTCTTTTAAGATATAATGAATATATTCAAGTAAAAATAGTAATTTTAAAACAATATGGAAATTTTATTCAAAATGATTATACATTTATTATTAAAAATAATAATTTTTATTCAAATATTAGTAAAAAATTCATTTATGATATTTTATATTTATACACATTTTCTATTCAATTATCTTTATTAATTCCTTTTGAAAGTAATTTAATTATTAATACTTTAGATAGAATTGCTTATTTATTAATTGATGAATTTTATTCGATTTTTCAAAATTTATTTTATTTTATTATTGATTATAATAAAAAAAACTTTATTAATAATAAAAATAATCAAGAATTTATTGATGAATTTATTAAAATAAGTAAAGATGGTTTTTTATTTTTAAAAAAAATTAAAAATTTTAGAAAAAGTATTAATTCAGATTTACATACGAAATTTTTTACTGATGAGAATAATTTTAATTTAAGTATGAATTATTTAAGTTCAAATCAATTTCAAAAAAATACTTTTTATTTATTTAATGAAGTTCTTTTTAATATTCAACCTAAATTTATTTACGAAAATAATTATTCTGAACAAAATAATAATGAAATTAATAACGAAAATAATAATATTTTAAATGAAAATAAACAAATTAATTCATACACATCAGCAAATAGTAATAATGAAGATATGAATAAAATAATGAACGACATGATTGGAAATTGTTTACATAAAAATAATTCAAACTCATTTAAAAGCAAAAATTCAAATAATGAAAATTATATTTCAAACACTCAAAAAACAACAAATATTACAACTCAAACAACTTCAACTAAAACAAAAACATCAATGGAAACAACAACAAATTCAGCTAAAAAATTTCTCAATTCAATCATTACAAAACCTTCAAATCAATTTTTTTTAAATTCATATGAAATAAACACAAATAAAAATACATCTTCTAATTTAGATTATGGAGGTTCATCAAATGTATTTAAAACTAATTATAGAGGAACTGAAGTTGCTATTAAAGAATTATTAATAACAAAAAATTCATGTAGACACACATTAAAATTATTCAAAAGAGAAATTTCTTCTTTGCAATTAATTTTACATCCTAATTTAGTTTTATTTATGGGAGCAATCGCAGAACCAAATAAATTATGTATAGTAACTGAATATTGCTCAGGAGGAACTTTATATAATTTCCTTCAAAACAAACAAAATAAAATTTCATGGAAATTTCGTTTAAGAATTTTATATGAAATTGCAATAACAATGAATTTTTTACATTTAAATAAACCTCAAATTTTACATAGAGACTTAAAAACATCAAATATTCTTTTAACAGAAGAAATAAATGGAACGAACAATGAATGTAGCATAAAAATAAACGATTTTGGATTGAGTAAAATTATTAAAAGTATTGATATGAGTAAAAGTAATTCTGATTGTTTAGGAACAGTTCAATGGATGGCACCTGAAGTTATTAAACAAAATAAATATTCCACTAAATGTGATGTATATAGTTTTGGAATTATAATGTGGGAAATTGCAACTAGAAAAAAATTATATGAAAATATGAACCAATCTCAAATAATATATAAAGTATGCTTTGAAAAAGGGAGACCTGAAATGCAAGAATGGGATAAGTATAATGCACCTAAAGATTATAGAGAGCTAATGGAAAAATGTTGGGATGATGATGAAAATAAACGACCTGATTTTAAGGAAATTATAGATGATATTAAAAAAATAAGAGAAAAATATCATGATAATAATAAATAAAAATATATTTGTAAAAAGATTTGTAAAACAAGTTTTGATATATATTTTCTTGAAACATATATGAAATTAATTATTAATATAAATAATAATTAAATATTTAATTATTGTTTTTTGTAAATAAAACTAAATTTATTGTAAAAAAAAATTATTTATTTATTATTATTCATAATAAAAATATATTTAATATATTTAATAATTATTTTTTAGTAATGAAATATGAAATTAACATATATCAAATATAATTATAAATAAATAATATAATTAATAATATATTTATATTATTTTAATTCTAATAATTGTTCAGCATAATCGTATTCTAACTTATTAATATTTTCATCAGTATCTTTTAAATTATCAACATTTAACATCATACTTTGAATATTATTATATTCAATATTTTTTAAATTGCTATTTTTATTATAAATATTTCTTTTTTCATCATTTACTTTTTTTGCAATATCAGCAACATTAGTGCTATTAACTTTTTTTTTAAAATCTCCCATAAATCCATGTAAATTACTTCCAATTTTATTATCAACTGGTGTAATATTTTTATCAGTAAATTTATTTATATAATTTACAATTTCTCTTTGTTGTGATTTGAAATTGTTTTTAAGAATATTATTATAAACTTTTTGTAAACGTTTTTCTTTTTTCTTTTTTAATTCAAGATATTTTTCTCTTTCACTCATTTTATTTTTTTTTGGTTCATATTTTTCCGTTTTTTTATGTTTAATAATCATTTCATCATCATTATTTTTAATATCAGAATTTTTAATATTTACTAAATAACTTCCTCTTTTTTTAACATCATTTTTATCAAGAAATTCATTAATATTATCATCAATTTCATCAAAAATTTGTTCATTTTCATTTTTAATAGGCGATTCAATTAAATTATTTTTATTTATTTCATCATCAGAAGAAAAAATATTTTCTCTTTTAATTTCCTCATCAACAGATTTATTAACTTTTTTTTTCTTTTTCTTTTGCTTTTCATTATCGCCCCTTCTTTTTCCGCTTCTTATCATTCCTTTGCTACTTAAAAATGTTTCTTCAATGTATAAATGTTTATTTTTATATTCTTCATTACAGTCAATAATTGAATTTTGAGTAATAGAAATTTCATTTTTTAAATCTCGATTTATTTTTTTCAATGCACTTAATGACATATTTTGAGTTTTTATTTCTTCCATTATTTTTTGTTTTACTTTTTCCATTGCGTCTGCATATGAATCAGGAATAATAGAATTTGAAGGTTTTTTAATAGGTGAATTTACATTATTATTATTATCTAAATTTTCTTTATCATCATTATCATTTTTATTATAACTTTTATTTTTGATTATTTTTTGAAAATGTTCTAAATATTTATTTTCTTTTTTTATTTCGTCGTTGCTTTCTGTTTTACATATAATATCTAATTTATTGTCAGATTCTAATAATAAACTTGGATTAAAAATGTTTTCATTTCGAGCATATAATAAATCTTTCATATTGTAACCTTTTATTTTATACATTTCTTGAACATTAGCTAAATAATTATGTTTGTTTTTTTCGTTGTCGGATTTTACTAATTCGTATTGATGACTAAATTTATCTGTTTCTTTTTTTAATTCGCTCATATATTTTTTTTGGTTTTGATATCTGTTATTAAAACTTATCAAACTGTTTAATAAATAATTTTTATTTTGATATTCATTTTTGTTGTTGCTTAAATTTTTGGGAATGTAAATTTCTTTATCAAATTTGTAGGGAGAAATTGCTAGATGAAAATTTTTATGTAAACTTTGGGGAAGATTGTTGATACATGAATCTAAACGTTCATGATAACTTAGTCCCTGATATAAAGGATCTGAAGAATTTGAAGTTAATTGTTTTGACATATTTTGTTTTTTTTTATTTTTTTTTAGAGAAGTTTTATTTTATTTAATAAAAATATATAATTTAATAATATACATTTTAAAAATATAAATATTTTATAAATAAAATTTCATTAAAATTTGATTTTTAATTTTAATTAATATAATAGAATTTATTATAATTAAAAAAAATAATTTCATATTTATAATTTAAAAATATTAAATATTAAAAATTAATATTAAAATTGATAAAATAAATAATTTAATAATTTTATTTAAAATGAAAAATTAAATAAAAATATAATAATAAAATAATTAATAGATTATGAAAAAATTAAATACAAATATTTTATTTATATTCAATTAATAAATTATTTTTTATTTTTATTATTTAATATTTAAATAATAATAATTTATTTGCAATTCTCTATTATAAAATTAATTAAATTATCTCTATTTTCGCTTTTTTCAAAAATTGAAATAATTAATTCCGTTAATTCAATTTTATCAATTTGTATTACAAAATTATTATTTATAACATAATTTTTAATATCTTTTAAATTAGCATTCAAAACAAACAAAATTTCTTCAAATTTTTTATATTTAAAATTTTTTTCTAATAAATTATTAATTTTTAAATTATTTTCTAATGAACAATAATCATTAAAAATTTTTTTTAATTGAACAGGAATTTCTTGCGATAAATTTAAAATTCTTTTAATATCATTAATATTAAAATCTTTGACAATTAAAATTTTTCTATTAATTAAATCGAAATATAAATTTAATAAATAATTTAAATTAAAAATAAATTCTTTTTTATTTGAAATTTTATAAAAATTAATAAAAAATTGTTGAAAAAAATTCATTGAATTTTTAATCATTTTATTTGATTTTTCAAAATTTTTTTCATAAGACAATCGTTCAAAATTTTCATGTTTAGTCATTAAATCAGTTAATTTATTAATTTCATTTGATAATATTTTATTTAAAATTTTTTGAGAAAAATTTTTAAAATAAATAAAAATATTTAATAAATTTTTTTGATCTTTAAAAAAAATATTATAATTAATAAAATCTAAAAATATTTCAATATTATTATGTAAAATTAATAAAATTTTATCATCCTCATTTTCTAAATAAATATTATACATATTTAATAATAAAGAAAATATTTTTAATTTATTCGTTTCTTTTTCAAATTCAATTATGAATATTTTAAATGAAGGTGAAATAAAATATTCATCAAAATCAGATTTAATTTCATTTTGAATATAATTTAATTCTTTAAATAATTCATATGAATTTATTAAAAAAGTTGAATAATTTTTTGCTTCTTCGTAAGAAAATTTTATTAAATTTCGAAATAAAATTAATTTTTTTTCATTTTCTGATAAAATAAATTCATTTTCTTTTTTTATTTTATTATTATTGTTGTATAAATTTATTTTTTTTAATAAAAAATTTTCATTAAAATTTTTATTTAAATTTTTATCGTTGTTTAATTTATTTATTATTTCATTTGAAATTATTTTATTATTTTTTATGTTTTGTTTTAAATTATTTAAAATATTTAATGAAATTTTTAAATTGTTTTTTTTATTTATTAATTCATTAGAATTTATAATAAAATTTTTAAATGTATTTTTTTCTTTAATTTCATTTTCATCAAAAAAAATTTTTATTTTATTTTCAATTTCTTTTATTTTTTCTTGATTTTTTTCATCATTAAAATTATTTTCTATATTTTTTATTTTATTTTCAATTTCTGTTTTTAAATTAGGTTGTTTATTATTAAAATAATTCATAATAAATTCACTATTATCCATAAAAAAAAAATAAATTATTTTAAAAAAAAATTATTTAATAATATTTAAATCAAAAATAATTAAATTATTTTAAAAAATGGATGATTTATTTACTAATTATTTTTCCCAAACAAAACAAAGAATTGACATTGATTTTGATATGAACAATTGTAATTTAAAATGTTTAACAAAATTAACATTTATTTTAAATAAAAATTTTGATAATAATAATAATAATAATAATTTAATTTTATTTTTAAATGCAGAAAATATTTTTATAAAAGAAATTTACACATTTTATAAACAAAAAAAATTCATATTAAAATATCATCATAATAATCCTTTTTATACTTTATCATATTTAAATAAATTATACGAAAACATAGAAGAAATTGAAAGTTTTAGAAATATAAATAGAGTCGATTGGGAAATTAAAAATAAAGGAAATTTAAAAATAGAAATTCCAAAAAATATTTCTTCAGATTTAAATAATAATATAAATAAATTCAAAATTTTTATTTCATATGAAGTTATTGAAAATAATATCGGAGTTATTTTTCAATCTTTTTATGAAGAAAGAAACGATTATAAACATTATTTATGTTATACACCGAATTTTTATTTTAATACTACAAATTGGGTTCCCTGTATTTACGATTTAAGTTTACAAATTTTTTGGAGGTTATATTTAATAGTTCCTATGGAATATATGAGTTATTCTAGTTTACAAATGACGAAAATAATATCAAACAAAAATAAAAAAATTATTATTAATTATTCTCAAGAAAAAATGAGTGCTAAAAATATTGGTTTTATTGTTGTTAATAAAAAAATATTCATCGAAAATTTTGATATAAATAATAAAAATTATATTATAATTAGTAATGAAAATAAAAAAGAAAAAATAGAAAAAAATTTAATAAATAATAAATTAATAAACACATTGTATAATTTTTATGATGAATTTTTTGATATAAACGAAAGTAATCAAAAATCTAATTTAAATACACCAACATTTATAATATTTATTCCTTATTTAGCAATAAATTCTCCAAATTTAAATATAAGAAATTCTTTTTTTGGAAAAGATGATTTTTATTTTAATATTATTAAATTTCCTTCATTATATGTTTTACCAGAAAAATATATTTATAATAATCAAATTCCAGAAATTAAAAATTTGCAATTAAAAAATTTATCTAAAATTTTTATTACAAATTATATCGGAGGTTTAATTATAGAAAAAACATATGCTGATTTTTGGATAATAAACGGATTTGAAGTTTGGTTATCATATTTATTTTTATCTCAATGTTTTGGAAATTCTTATGTGAAAAATAAAATATACAAAAATATATTAAAATTTAAAAAAATTGTAAAACATGGAAACGAAAAATTTCCTTTATACAATAATAATTTTTCACACCCAATTGAAATACAATTAAATTATAATTGTTATTTAAAAAGTAGCATTGTAATTTTTTTATTAGAAAGTCAAGTTGAAAAAATTTTTATTCAAAAAGTGTTAAAAAATATTCTAATTGAAAGAAAAATAAAAGGTTATAATATAAGCACAGAAAGTTTAATTAAAATATTTAAAAAAAATTGTGGGAATAATTTAAAACATTTTATGATGCTTTATGTTTATAAAACAGGAATGCTGGAAATAAATTGCAAATATAATTATAATCAAAAAACAAATTCAATTGACATTGAAATTCATACTGAAAGTATTGCAAAAAAATATTATAATCAACATCCTTATTTTATAGATAAAGAAATTAATTATAACAATATTATCAAACTTAATAAAAACATTCAAATCATAGATTTTCGAACGAAAGCAAATAAAAATTTCGATATTTTATTTAACTTAAAAATAATCCAAACAAACGGAATAGAAATAATGAAAGACCCACATGAAATAAAATTCGAAAAAGAAAAAGAAAATTATTTTTGGAATTTTCCTTTAATAAGTAAAATAAGAAAAATGCCTTTAAAAAAAAGAGAACAAGATTTTATTCAAGATTTAATAAATAACACAGGCATATCAAAAATATATAAAAACGAAGAAATTGAAGAAATTTTTACTAAAAATTCAATTTTATGGATCACTATTGATAGTGAACTAACATCTTTAAGAGTTAATCATATTAAACAACAACATATTTTATATGATTATATTAAAATTTTTAGAGAAGCTGATATTATAGGTCAAATGGAATCGTTGAATAATATTTCTAAAGATAAAGAGAATTTTTCAGATTCAATTAAAATATTAAAATCTTTGATTGAATCTAATAATATTTATTATAAATTAAGAATTTATGCGCTTAAAGTTTATATAAAAATAATTATAAAAACAAAAAATATGAAAGAATACACATTTTTAATTGATTATTTAGAAGATTGTTACATTGAAATTCTGAAAAATAAAACTAATTTAAATTATGATACTTATTTTATTATGAAAAAAATAATTAAATATTTAAGTGATTTTAATGAAAAATTTTTTAATGAATTTAATGTTGTTGGATTAATAAATAATAGTGACATTCAAAATAAAATAATAAATAAATTTTTAAGTATTTTAATTAGCAATGAATTAAATACAATAAGTAATTATGATGATTGTTACATTATGAGTGAAATTTTAATTGGTTGTAGTAAATTAAATTTGCAAGAAAAAAATTTAATTTTATTAAAAAAAATATTAAAAAATTTGCGAGTTGAAAAATTAAAACGTTCTTATAATGAAATTACAATAATAAGTTGCATTTTAAGTTTTTTAAATTTAATGATTAAAAATGATTTTTTTTATAATAAATCTGATTATAAAAAAATAATCGATGAAATAATAAATGAAATAAACATTTTTTATAACAACGAAAAAGAAAATTATGAATTAATAATATTTTTAAATTATTTTCATATTTTTATTTTATATTATAAAAGCAAATCTTTTGTTGATTTTTGTGAAAAAACTTTATTTTTTATTTTAGGTGAAAATAGAAATAATGTAATTAAAAACAGGCAAAAAAATTGTTTAGAAAATTTAAATCAATTATCAAAAATTAAATCATTATGTTTATTAATAAAACACATTGAATTTACATTTTCAAATTTTGATGAAAAAAATTCTTTTTTAAAATTTCTTAAACAAATTTTATATCATGTAATTTCATATAATCGAATAGATTGTAGAATAATATTAGAAAAAATTTATAATAAAATATTCAAAATTGATTTTCCACATTTAAATCAAAATTTTAATTTATTACATAATATTAATAATAATCGAATCGATTTTTGCAGTAAAAAATACGCAGATGAAGATTGGTTAGATTCTTTTTTACATGAAGATAAAAATGATAATACTTCTTTTGATGAAGAATTTACTGAAAACGAAGAAAGTGAAAATAATGAATTTAAAAATGAATATGAATTTAATAATTTTAATTTTGAGATTAATAATAAAAATGAATTTCAATTAATTTCAGAAATTAATAAAATTCTATTAAATAATGAATTATCCGAACCTTTTACATATAAATTAAATAAAGAATATTTAGGCGAATTATATGATGATTATATGAGCGTTGTTAAAACACCTATTGATTTGTATACAATAAATGATAAAATTAATAATAATGAATATAAAAATTTTTATGAATATGATAATGATATAAAATTATTATTTAATAATTGTAAAACTTTTAATAAAAAAGGAAGTATTTTATATAATAAAGGAATCAAATTAGAAAAAATTTATAATAATATGGCTATTAAAGTAAAAAATAATTATAAATTAATTCAAAATAATAATAAAATAAATAATAATAATAATAATAATAATAAAATGGACATTGATGAAGAACAAATTAAAACAAATATAAATAATAATAACTTAAATTATAATAATAATATAATATCATTCAAAATGAATGAATAATTTTAACCTATTATAAAAATATATTATATAAATAAATTATATATATAAAATTTTAATATTATTTATAAGTATTATTAAATAAAAAAAGGAATAAAATAAAATATGATACAGAGATTATATAAATAACATTTTTTTTTTTTTAATCTTCTTGTTTACAAAATGTTTTTCCTCTTTTAAATAAAACTTTTTTTTTAGTTGCTCCATTTACATTAGTAGAATTATCTTTTTTATCTCCATCATTCATCATATCAACATCAACTTCTTTATTAGTTTTTGAGTTAGAAGTAGTACAACAAAATAATTTATTCTATATAAAAAATAAAAATTTATCTTACAATGAAAGTTTTCATAGCATCCATAATAAATTAATATTATAATCAATTTTTTTTATATTAAAAATAAGATAAAATATTAAAATTATATTAAAAAAAATTATATAATAAAATTTAAAAAAATTTAAATATAAAAATATGAATTACACTCTTCTACGTTCTGAATATTATAATGAAGATCATAAACTTTCCATTCAAGAAGAAAAAGAATTTTATCTTCCTCTTGAGACTCCATTTTATAAATTACGCAATCAAGCGTATTATTATTTACATGAGGTTTTTGGAACAAAAGAAGAATTTTCTAAAAAAATTTCTCAACATTTTTTTGACTCTGAAAACCTTAATAAAAACTATTCATCAAACACCACAAATGATATTTTAGAAGAAAACTTTCATTTTTTAATTGAAAAAAAAGAAAAAAATCCTATTTATAATTACATTCCTGAATTAAAAGAAATGAAAAAAAATTTATCTTATGAAGAAATTTACTCTTATCTTTCAAATTTTTGTGATCCGCAAATGTTATTTATAAATGTTTTTAAAGAAAAATATGAAAATAATTTAATAAACGCAATTATTTATTTTCCTTTTATACCTGAAGATCTTCAATTTTTAGATAAAAATTTTTTAAAAATTTTTTGTAAAAATTTTTCAATTAACATAAATAATAATAATTTATCATCAGAAATTGAAAATAAAATTTTAACACAAAAATTGTATGAAATTTTCTATCTTGTAGAAGATTCACCTGATTTAACAGGAATTACAGATTGCCATAATATTTTTAATTTTTGTAATAATTTATCATCTTTTTATTGTTCGAATCATTTATGTAAAAAATGTTGCGAAATTTCTGTTGAAAAAAAATTTTGTGTGATTCATGACGATATTGTTAATTATTTAAGATTAAAATTGAAACAAATTTTGAATTTTGAATATGAAAAAAATTTCGATTGTAAAAAAATAATTAGAATTTCTGTAACGAATAATATTAATAAATTTCAATTGAAAAATTTTTTTCTTGAAAATAAATTCGAAATTGAAATTGTTGATTTTTTATTCAATGAAATTTTAAATAGAATTCAATTTATTTACATTTCTTCAAATGATGCGAAAAAAATCTATCAAAATCGACACGAATTACAAAATAATTTTAATAAAAATTTTAATTCGAAAATTCATATTCAATCTTTATTAGATAAAAATTTTTTCAATTCAATTAAAAATTATTTAAATTCGAGTTTATTAGTTTTTCCAAGCACAAATTTCATCAAAAACTTAAAAACAACAAAAAAAAACGAAAAATTCGAAAAAATCACAAAAATCATTGAAAATTCTTTACATATTGATAAAACTTCTTATAATTTAACACAAATTAATAATTTTTTATCTTCCGAAAATTTATCATATGAATATTTTTTAGTTGAATTTATTAATAAAAATTTAAATGATAAATTCTATTTCAATCAACCTTATGAAAATAATACTTTAATTGTTCATAAAATGAATCATTTAATTTTCTTTCCAATTTTTCGAAATAAAAGTAATTTATATTATAATTTATGCATAAATTGCACACAAAAAAAAAACCCAAAATGTTTATTTGATTTATGCATTGAATGTTGTGAAAAATTCAAAGAAAATTCAATACGAAATTTAATCGAATCTAATTTAAATACAAAATGTTCATGTTCAAATTTTTATAAAAATAATAATAATAATAATAATAATAAAATTTCTTTTTACACAAACTATTTAAAAAACATTTCAACTCAAGAAAAAATAAAACAATTTTTTCAAAATTATAATTTACGTAAATCAAACATTAAATTAATCATAATGAACAGCATTCGAAACAACGATTTTAATTTTTTCCGCCCAATTTATGACACAGATTTAACAAGATTAATGTTAGACATGAATAAAGAATTTACAATAATAATGGACAATCCTTCATACAAACGAGAAAATCCTCTAAAAATAAACGATAAAATGTACAAAGTTTTTACATATCAATTAGAAAACAAAAAAAAAACTAACTACGAAAATTTTAATACAATCGAAGGATTTGATGAAAAAGGTGATTATTTTATCGAATATGATTTTGATGAAGAAAATAATGAAAAAAATGTTCCGAAAGTTTATGTTGAAATAAAAAATGATAATTTTCAATGTATTAAAAATATTAATAACATTTTATTTGATTTTCATATTTGTTTTTATGGTTTAGATAATGAACGTTACACAAACTTTGAATTAATAGATGAAATTTTTCACGAAATTAAAAGTACAATTACGAGATTTAGTAAAGAAGACATTCAAATTTTGGATGAACAAAGTGTTTTAACTTATTGTTTATTAAATCAAATTAATGAAATAAAAACGGATAAATTTATTAATTATGGAAGATTTGCTTTAGTAAAATTCAAAAATGATAAAGACGCATTAAGAATTTATTTAGAAAAAACTGTTCTTCATTTGCCATTAATAAATCAAAGAAATGGAAGTCCTTTTATGATTATGGGCGGATTATTGAAAAAATACATTGAAGAATAATTATTTAAATTAAATTATTTTTTATTTTAATTATTATTTTAATTTATAAAAAATTATCTTCTTCAAAATCTGGAACTTTCATTATTCTAATTCTGCTTTTATTTGAATATTGCAAATATAAATATTCATTTTTTCCGATTTTCATTTTCTTCAATGCACAAAAATTAGTAAAATAAGATTCATCTTTAATGTTATATTTTTTTTTAATTTGCTTTTTTAAAACATTCACACAAAGAACATAATCATTTTTTTCATCATTTATTATTATATATTCATTATTCCAATAAATAATATTTCTAATAATAATATTATAACTCAAAACAAATTGTTTTATTAATTTTCCTGTTTCGAATTCATAAAAAAATATTGAATTATCAAAGCCAAAAATTAAATTCGTTACTCCAAAAATATCAATAATTTTACAATTATAAACTGCGATTCCAAAAGATCTTTTATAAATATTAATTAATTTTTGATTTTTAAAATCATATGATGCAATTCCGTTCCAATCGCTTGTTATTATATAATCAATATCTTTATATTTATAAATCATATAAAAACATAAATGATCAAATCCATTTAATTCATAATTTTGAATATTTTCTCCTTTAAAATTATATATTTTAATTACACCATTTAAATAACATGAAACTATAATACATTCTTCATTAATTAAATTTTTGTAATAATTTGGGTTATAAATTCTTTCTTTTTTATTAATTTTTTTATTATTATCATCTTCTTTTTTTTCTATATTATTATTATTATTATTTTTTTCTGAAATTTTACTTTCATTATTTTTTTCACTATTATTTTCTTTATAAGAAAAACTATATTTTTCATCTTCTTCATTATTTTCATTATTTTCATTATTTTTTTCTTCTTTTTCAATTACTTGTATTTTTAATTCTTGTTTATTATAAGTAATATTATAAACAATTAAAGTATTTTCTAATGTTGTTATTAATAAAATATCTTTATTATTTCTAATAAAATGTTTCAATCCAGTAATTTCTGTTTTACAAATTTTTTCAATAATTTTTTTATTTTTCGTAACTAAATTATAAATAACAATATTAGAATATTCATCAATAAAATTATAATAAACAATTAAATTTTCATTTTTTCTTGAAGTAAATAAACAAAAAGAATCACTTAAACTTCCTCTAATAAAAGAAATTTTTTCAGGAAAATCATCATCTTGAATTTTTAAATCAATAGGACATTTATTAAAAGGAACATCATCATAGCTATCAAAAGTTTTAATTACATCATCTTCTTCATCACTTTCATCTGATTCATCAATGTTAATTTCTTCATAGCCTTTTAAATTTTTAAAACATTCAGTTAAATTATCAAGATTATCATTTATATTATAGTAAATTTCTTTTTTTGAAATAAAATCCGAAAATTTTCTTAAATTTTCACAAATTTCATTATTTTTAAAATCTTTATCAAACAATGAAAATAATTCTTTATTTAAAATTATTTGATTTTCAATGTTTTTTTTATAAATTTCATAATCTTCATTAATTTTTTGAATTAATTTTTTTAATAAATTAATTACTCTTTCTTTTTTATTAAAAATTTCTTTTATACTTTTTTCTAATATTAAAATATCATTATTATTATTTATTTTATCATCATCATCGAAATTTTTATTTAATTTTCTTATTGTGTATTTATGTTCATTATGATCATTTAAACATTTTTCACATAAATTTTTTTTACAATTTTCACAATAATATTCAAATAAATTTTCATTATGAATAAAACAATAATTGTTTATTTTATCTAAACTTAATTTTAAATGATCGAAATGATTTAAAATACAATTTGAACAAATTGTTTTATTACAATTTTTGCAATAAAAAATTTCATTTAAATTTAAATTATTTTTATTGCAATCTGAACATTTTAATTCTGTTGTTTTATTTGAATTATTTAAAAATTCATTTAGTGAATATTCAAAAAAATGATTGTTTGGACATAAAAGATCGACATTTATTTTGTAATATTCGTTTGTTTTAAATGAAAAAAGAGGAATTTCATAACATTTTGGACATTTTATTTTTGATATGAATTTATCGTTTTTTAATGGAGGGTCGATATCCATTTTTGTACTATCATTTTGCATGATTTTTAAATATTAAAGTAATTTTTAATTAAAAGATAATTTATTAAATTTAATATTATTTTTTAAAATAATAATATGAAAAAATTTTTTAGTTGATATTAAATAAAAGAATTTTTAATATTTTAAAAATGCTTTTTAATATTATTTAATTATTTTTAATATATTTTTATATAAAATTTTTTTAATAAAAATTATATTAATAATTTAATAAAAATATAATTTTCTTTTCTTTAATTAAAAATAAAATGGGGATTGGGGATTG
>JAEEGK010013038.1_pt1 | contig 18795 bp, 14 predicted proteins | sample 8958771 | NCBI WGS metagenome assembly JAEEGK01 (sample SAMN16246547, study PRJNA631951) | gut metagenome | biome: gut microbiome; feature: rumen; material: SC-attached | host: Bos | place: Iran: Karaj | collected 2018-10
TTTCAAATTAAATAAATGAACAATATTCATTAAATCAGAATAATGATTACTATTCATTATATTTCTACATTTTTTAAAAAAATTATTTTTAATATTATCATTATTATTATAATTTATATTTTCATTTTCTTGTTTAATTAAAACTTTAGTTAATGAATCTATTTCATTTATTGAATTTGTTCTTGTTCTACTATGAATTCTTTCACAAGAATAACTTTTATTTTTTTCTGTTAAAAAATTAAATTCTTTATTTTTTTTTTTTAAATTTAAAATATTACTAAAAGCTCCTTTCGAAATTTTAATATTTTTATTATCATTATTTTCTTTTTTTCCTCCATTTAAAAGTGTTATATTATTTTTTCCACTTATATTATCTATTGTTTTAATTTTATTATTATTATATTCTAAGGTATTTATTATTGTTTGTTTTATTTTTTTTAATTCTATATTTTCTTTCTTAATTTTTTCCATTTGATTTATAATTTTTTCATTTTTATTTTTTAAATCAGTAATTTTATTTTCATAAGAATTTTTTTGGTTTAATAAAGAAGAACATAATTCTTCTAATTCTGAAATTTTTTTATTCTTTTTTTCTAATTCATTATTTAATCTATTAATTTCAGAAGATAAAATTTGGCAATTATTTTCATAAGCAGAAACAATAATTTTAATTCCATTATTAAATTGATTATCAGAATCATTTGATTCATTTGTATTAAAATATAATTGAGACATATTTAATTAATTAAATTTGATTTTAAATTTATAAAATAAAAATTTATTTGAAATAATAATAATGAATAATAAAATTTATGACAATAGAATTGTAAAATTAATATCTCCGTTAAATAATGAAATATTAAAAATTGATTTAAGTGGAGATGAAAATGAATTAAAAGATTTAATAGGTTCTATTATTAATGTAACTCCTTCTTCAATAAAAGGATTAAAAGATAATTTTGGCAATTATTATACTATATCATCAGCAATAAAAAGTCCTTTCTTAAAATTTAATTCAAATTCTTTATTTTTAATTGTTTTAAATAATAATTATCATAACTTAAATTATTCTCCTTTAAATAATGATAAATTTAAAAAAAAAAGTTTTTTTGATACTTTAAATAATAATTACAATGATAATATTAAAAAAGAATTAAATATTCCAAATAATAAATCAAGTGATAATATAATGAAGAATAAATCATTTATAAATAATAAATATAACAATATTAAAAAGCAAAATAGTACAAATTTAATAAATGATATTAACATTAAAATAGCATCAGAACTTTTAAAAGAAAAATATATAGATCAAAAAAAGTATAATCAATTAAAGCAATTTATTTTAGAAGAAAATCCAGAAATTTTAACATTATTTAAATTATATAATTTACATGGGAAAAATTTAAATAAATTATCAAAACAAATAAAACCTGTTTTAGATGGAATATTAGAATCAACAAGAAAAAAACAAAATGATGAAAATTTAAATTTATTATACAATCAAATTTTAGATTCGTTAGAAAATGAAATTAAATCAAAAAATGATATTGCTTTATTAAGAAGATTGCTTATATGTGATAATCAACAAATAATTAAAGTAATGGAAAATTATAAAAATGATAACGATAAAAATATATTATTAGATAATTTAAAAATTATTTTAAAAAAATTTAGAGGAAGATTTAGTGTTCCAAACAATAATCAAATAACAAGTAATGATCCAAAATTAAATAAAATAATAAAAATAGAAAAAAAAATATTAAAATGTTTTTCAAATGAAGAAACTTTTAAAATTGATTGTATATATTTATTTAAATATGATATGTCAAGATTAAATAATCAACAAAAATTAGATTTATTTAATCATGTATTTAAAATAAAAAATAGTGAAATGATAACTCAAAATTCAAAATCTTGTATAAAAGAATATTATCAAAATTATGTTTTAACAATTTTATTTCCAGATTTTACAACAAAACAAACAAATATATATAATGATTTAGTAAATTCAGATGATGAAAATATGATAAATTTTTTTAGAGAATTAATTGAAAATAATGATATTAAAAATTTTACTGAAAATGTTCTTAATTATATTCATAAAATAATTCTTGAAAGAAATGAAATTGATGAAAGTGAAGAAGATAATAAAGAAAGTGAGGAAAGTGAAATTTTAACTTCTTCATATACAGATAATTAATTTTTATTTTTTTTCTATTATTTTATTTATTTTTTAATTTTTATAAAAATAAAATTTAATTATTGGAAAATAGGACAAAAAATTATAAGTTTTTCATTTTTATATTAATAAAAATTCTTTAGGGGTTTTTAAATATATATAAATATTTTTGAATAAAAGATTATTTTTTTCTTCCACCCTAAATTTTAAAATTAGGGAAAATAATTTTTTTATTTTTTTTTCTTAATTAAAATTATTTTGGGGTAAAAAAAATAAATTAATTAAATTTTAAAAAATTAAACCCTTAAAATATTTTGAATAATAATAATTAATTTATTGATTCCAATACCAAATTAATTGTTTTTGTCCATTATATATATCTTCATATTGTTTAATATTCTTATTTTTTGATCTCATATCATTTAATTTTTTTAAATAAAAGTTAATAAATTCATCATAAGAAATATTATATTTTGAACAATAATATTTAATAATTTCACTTTGAGGTAATCCTCTAATTTGATTTTCATCATTTATTTCATATATTTGAATTAATCTTTTTTTAATATCTTCAAATATTTCATTTAATATTCTTCTTCTTTTAATTGTTTGTTTCAAATAATAAATTATTATACTAATAATAAAAAAGAATAGAAAACAATAAAGATAATCCCAACATAATTTTTTTATAATTAAAAGTAAAGATTTTAAAATAAAATCAGTAAAAAATTGTTTTGGATTAAAAGATTTAACATTTTCTTTTGTAGAATTGATGATTGGAGAATAACTTTTACTTAGAATATAAATACTCATAATTAAAATAAAAATAATAAAAATTAATGAAAGAAAAGAATAAATATTATCTCTTCTTTCTTTATTAAAAAAAGGTTCTTTTGGTAAATCATTATTATAATTTTTATTATATTCATCATTATAATAATTATTGAAATTATTGAAATTATTGTTGTTATTATTATCATTATATTCATTATAATTATTATATGTGTTATTATTATATCTTTCATTATCAAAAATATTTTCTCTTTTTTTTTGAGTTGGAAATTTATCTATTTTTTTTGATGTGTTTATTTCATTCTCTTCTTCTATTTTATTTTCTTGAATTATATTATTTTGTTGATTATTTTTATTTTCATTAAGATTAATATTAAAAGTATTATTTGGAGTGTAATTAAAATTATTGTTATTGTTTAAATTATTAATTTGATATTTATTTGTTTGTCCTATTTTTTTAAATGCAGTATTTGGAATTAAATTTTGATTATTATTTAAATTATTATTATTTATACTTAAATTATTATTTTGATTTGGTGTATTATTAATTTTTTGAAAATGAATATTTTGATAAAAATTATCTTTATTATTTATATTTAAATTATTTTCTGGTTTATTTATTTTTGGATTATAATTATCATTTATATTATTTTGATAATTATATTCATTGAGATTATTATCACCATTATCTTGATAATTATATTCATTGAGATTATTATTAAGATAATTATGTTTATTATTATTTGAATTATCAAATTCAGAAAAAGGAATTTTTTGAGTTATAATATTATCTCTCAAATTTTTATTTTCATTTGTTTCATTGTTGTCTTTAAATTCTTTCATCCAAGAATAATCTTTATTAAAAATTTTAGGAATTTTATCAGGATGTTCATAATGAATTTTTTTTGTTTGAAATTCATTTTTATTTCTATTTATTTGAATATTACTTCCATATTTAATATTAGTGTCAGTGACTAATTTATCTATAATTTTCATTTTATTATTAAAATCTTGGATATTGTTATCATATAATTGACTGTAATATTGTTTTTGACTTTCATTATCATTAAAAGGTATTTCCATTAAATTAAGACGATTTTTTAATTCTCTTTTTGAAAATAGGATACCAGGAACAATTAAAATTTTATTACCTTCAAAAATAAATGATTGCATATTTATTTAATAAATATTTTAAATATTAAGTTTATAATTATGAAAAAATTAAAATAATACTAATTTAATAGAAAAAATTTATTTAACCAAATTAAAAATAAAAAAGTCTTTAAAAATGTTAAGTGTATTTCATATTTTATCAATATCAAATAAATTACTTTTAATTAATTGTTATTTATTAAATAATATAAAAATGAGAGATGAAAGAATTATTAAAGAATAATGAAACCAACCTCATCATACATAAAACAAGTAATAACTTAATAATTAGTTTTACCTCATTTTGAAGAATTATTATTAAATATCTTTATTTATTAGAAGGTTCATATTTATTGATTTTAAGAATATAATTTCTGTTAATATAAACTAATATTAAAATAAAATTTTATAAAAGCAAAAATTAATTTTCAATTCCAAAAAAAATTATCCAATGATAATAAAACTCAAAAAAAAAAAAAAAATAAACTATCAAAAATGTCTTCAATAAAAAACAATCAAAAACTCAATTCAAAATTTCTCCCTTCTTCAAAATCTCAAATAAGTAATTTTTCAGAATCAGAATATAGAATAATAAAAAAGAATTTAGTATATATAATAGGATTAAGTGATTCATTATCAGACATAAAAAAATTAGAGAAATATGAATATTTAGGACAATATGGTAAAATTTTAAAGATAGTGATAAATAAGAAAAAAGCATATAATAAAAATAATAAATTTGGTCCTTCATATTCAGCATATATAACATATAATGAACCTTATGAAGCTTCAATTGCAATATTATCTTTAGATAATATTATTATTGATAATCATTTAATTAGAGCAAGTTTTGGAACTACAAAATATTGTCAAAATTATTTAAATAAAATTAAATGTAATAATAAAGAATGCTTTTTTTTACATAAAAAAGCTAATAATGAAGATATTATTTGTAAAACTGATTTAATTAATAATAATTTATTCTTTTATAATCAACAAATTTATGCTATTAAATTAGCTGATATTTATAATCCTATTGTTAAAAAAAAATTAATGAGTTTTAAAGATTTTCAAAACTTTTTCCCTACTCCTGATGTAATTTATGAAAATGAAGTTGTTATTGATAATATGCCTAAAGTTAAAAAAATTATTATTAAAAAAAATGTTTCAGTTCCTAAGAAAGATGATAAAAAAGATGATATGAAAATTATAGAAAAACAAAGAATAAATGATATTAAATTTAAAGATTTAGAAAGTTCTAATTCTACTTTAACAAATAGTAATTGTTTAACATCTTCTATTAGTAGTCAATCAATTGAAGCAAATAATAATATTAATAATAATAATAATAATAAAATTAATAATAATGAAAATATCAATAATAATAATATTAATGATATTAATAATGAAAAAAATAATAATCTTAATATTAAAAATAATAATAGTATTTTTTCTATTAGAGAAAAATCAAGATTTGATTTTGTTAATAATGATAAAAAAGGTAATAATGAAGTTCCTCATTTTGTTTCAAAAATAAATAATCTTGCATTTAAAATTAATATATTACTTAGTCAATACAATACAATAGGAAAAGAAAATAACTTTTTATATATCGATGAATTAAATGATATCAAAAATGAAAATGATAAAAAATGGAAAAAATTTTTAGTTGATAATCTCAAAGAATAAATTCTTTGAATATTATATGTTTTTATAATATGAATTTAAATAATTTTTTTTTAGTTTTAAATTTTATATATTATATAATAAAGTAAAGAAGATTTTTTTAAACACAAATTTATTTTTTAAGTAATTGAAAAAAAATGAAGATAATTAATAAAATGTATTTAAAAAAATTTAAATGTTATATTTGAGTTTCTCGTATTCTAATTGAATTTCTTCGTATTTATAAAACAAATTCATATAATCATCATTTGTGACTCCATATTTTTCATACCAAAAAGTAAAAGCCCTAAAAAAGTTATATAAAATATAAAATTTAAAAAAAAATAATGAGGTCATATTTTCATTTAAAATAAAAAAATATTTTTTTTCTTATCCATAAAAAAATTATTAAATAAAAAACAAATATATAAATAAATTAATATATATTATAAAACTTCTCTTAAGAAATCATCTAAAGTAAATTTACCATCTCTATTTTTATCTAATCTAATAAATAATAAATCAGCTCCGTTTTGATTGATAAAAATTCCATTTTTTTTTAAATAACTTTCCAAATGAAAATCATTAGCAAAAATATTATTAAAAGAAATATAATTATTAAAAATAAAAGGAATATTAACATTATATAATGATTTAATATAATTTTTCATATCAATAATTTTCTTTTCAGAAGTTAAAATTAATATAAATAAATTTCTTATATTTTCTAAAGTTTCATTAGATAAACCAAAAGAAAATCTATTTTCAACTTCATCTCTTATTTTTTTATCAAAGGGAACTAACATATCAAAAAAATCAGAATAACATAATCCTCCTAAATTCTTTAAATCAAATCTTAATAAAATAATATTTAAATCTTCTAAATTAAAATCTAAATTTAAATTATTAAATCCATTTAATAAGTCTTCTTTTGATAAAATATTATTTTCTGTTGAATTTGACTCAAAAAAAGAAAATATATCTTCTATGTTATAATCTTTCTTTTTTGATATTTTTATTTTTTCTTTTTCAATTTCTAATTCTATTTGAATTATATTTTCTAATAAATTTAATAAATCATATTCATTAAATTCTCTTTGATAAAAACTATTATTATTTTTATTATTATTTATTATTTGAGAATTATTATTACTATTAATTTCATTTCTTCCTTTTCTGATTGGAGATAATCTTAAAGAAAGAGTTGTTGAAATTTTTTTTGGAAAATTTTTAATATTTTCTGTATTAAAAATATAATTTTGTAATCTTGGAATTTTACTTAATTTCATTTGATTATTTGGTAATTTATTATTGTTATTACATAAAGGAATTAATTTTTTATTTTTCTTTATATGATTATGCTTTCCTATATTTATTTGACTTGAACTTCTTTGAAAAATTTCTTGATCTGAATTTAATTGAGTTGAAAAACTATTATTATTATCATTAATATATTTTGAATTTTTTATCAATTTTTTATTTGGAAATTTATACTGAGTAATTAATTTCTTATTTATATTATTTTTATCTGATAATGATTCATTTAAATTACTTTGATTATTTCTAAAAAAATTTTTTATTGAACCATTACTATTTTTAAAAGTATTACTTAAATTTATATTATTTTCATTATTTGAAAAAGTTGGAGTGTATTTATCTTCATTATTAAATAATTTATTATTAAAAGTTTTATTAAACTGTTCTTCATATTTATTTTCAAAATCATCATCACTAATATTTTCATTAATATTACTATTATTTCCATTAAAATTTTCATTAATATTTTCATTATAATGATTTAATTGATAATTTTTATTATGATTAAAATGATAATCAGGTGAATTAATATCTTTTTTAGGACTTGAAAAAAAATATTTATTATAAGAATCTTTATTAAAAATATTTCTTGATTGATTTAAATTGAAAGGATTCTTATCATAATTTTTATATATTTTAGGCATTTTTTTTATAGAATTTTTTCTAGATGGAGGTGTAGAATAAGGAAAATAGAAAATTTTTTCTAAATCAAATAAATCTACTCTTCCATTTTTTTTAATATCAAATCTTTTCAAAATTAATTTAATATCTTCATTATCTAAATTAACTCCATTAGAACTAATAAATTGATTTAATCTTTTACTAATAACAATTCCAGAAATATTAATTTCATTAAATAATTCTGTAAGAGAAAAATCACCATAAGATTTAATTTCTGAAAGGGTTAAATCAATATTTTTAATTAAATCAAATTCACTTTTTAATAAATCACAAAATAATTTTTCTGTTTCATAAGAAATAAAGTTTAAAGAATTATTTAAATTATCATTATTATCATTATTATTATTTTCATTCATATTTTCTTCAATTTTTGAATTAATTAAATTTCTTATTTCATAATAATTATTTGATAAAACTAAATTTAAAAATTGATTATAATTTAAATTTTGAGTTGAATCTGAATCATAAAATAATATTAAAAATTTTCCTTGATTAATTGTTACTTCTATATTATTTAATTTTAAAAAATTTATAAAATTTTCTTCATTTAAATAATTTTTTCTAAATTGATCAAGACGATTAAATAAAATATAAGGTTCAAAATCAATACTTTCGTTTAAATTTTTTCTTTTTATTTCTATTTTTTTTTCTCCTTCTTGAATAAGTGAAAATAATTTTGAAATTAAATTTTTTGTTTCAGGAAGCATTTTTTTTCAATTTAAATTTAAAGAAATAATTATTTTTCAAATTTTATATATAAATAAATAAAAAATTATTTAAAAAAAGAAAAATAAAAATTATAGAATAAATTAATTTCAATAAATAATCTTATACATTCTTTTTTTTTTTGAATTTAAATTGTTAATAATGTATCTTAAAGAATAATAATTAGAATTTTCATATTTTTCATATTTCACTATTAAAATAAAAAAAGTTTAAAATAATGCATTATATTTATTAAAGTTTTAAAAATTTATATTTTTTAATAAAAAAATTTTTATCAATAAAATAATAAAGATTTATAATCAATAAAAAGTAATTCTTTGATGTCATCATTTGAATCTGAAAAATCGACTTTAAATGAAACAGATAATGAAGTTTCAATAAATTACGAAAATTTAATTTCTCAAATAGCAAGAATAATAAACAAAATAATAAATAAGAATGAAGAAAAAGATGAATATTTAAAATACGTAATGGATCAATCACATTTATTTTTTCATTCGAATTATCTTCCAAGCTTATCTTTTGAAGATTATATGTTTAGAATAAGACATTATTCTCAAATTGAAGATTCAATATTAATATATGCTTTAATTTATGTAGATAAATTAATAACAAGAGGATTATTTATAAGTCAATATAATATTTATAGAATATTTTTAAGTTGTATATTTATTTCTTGTAAATTATATGATGATAAGAAATATAATTTAAATATTATGTCAAAAATTGGAGGTGTCAGTGAATTAGAGTTATTTAATCTAGAATATGAATTATGCTCTTTGCTTAATTTCCAATTGTATATAAATGATAATATTTATTATCAATATCAAGATTTTTTACTTTCTGAAATTAATAAAAATAAATTTGATGATTTATATGAGGGGTGATGTAATATGCTATTTTATTTTTAATTCAATAGACAAAGTAATATTTTGCAAGAATATATTTGTCTTATTATTTTCAATCGGTTATAATAAATGTAAATTTGGGATTAATAATTTATTTATTTAGTTTATATATATTTTAATAATTTTTTATTAGGTTTTATATAGGAATAAGGAACTATAATAAATTTTTTTATTTTTTTAATTTTAAATTTATTTTTAATTTAATATGGAACAAAATATTGAAAAAGATTATGTTGCAAATTTATTAGAAATTAATAAAACAATGAGAAATGAATTAGAAATTTTATATTCTTTAATGAGGAAAAAATTAATAATTGAAGATTCAGAAATAGAATATAAAAAAAAATTAAATGACTTAATATTTAAATTAGAAACAATCCAAATTAATTTATCAAGTTTAATGAAAAATCACAATAATTTAATAGAATTAATAAATGATATAAATATAAAAGTAAAAAAAGTAGAAAATGAAGAAGAAAAAAATAATAAAATAAATACTTATGAAAAAGAAATAAATAAAATAAATTTAGAAAATGAAGAAATAAAGAAAAAAAATGAAAAATTAAATCAAGAAAATATTAAATTAAAAGAAGAAATAATAGAAAATAAAAAAGGAATAAGTGAATTATCAAAAAATAATACTTCTTTATTTAAAGAAAATAATAATTTAAAAAAAGAATATTCAAAAATAAAAAAAGAAAATGAAGATTATATTTCAATATTAAAATCAATGGAAGATTTAGGAGAAAAATTAAAAAAAGTAGAATTAAAATATAAAGAAAAATTAGAAGAAAAAGATTTAATTATTAATCAATTAGATATTCAATTACAAGAATATGAAAAAAAATTAAATTTAAAAGATAGTAGTTATGATTTACCTTTAAAAACTTTAGAAGATGATAATGATGAAAAAGTTGAAAAATATTTTTTGAAAAATCAATTAACTGATAATACTAATTTAAAAAAACATTCTTTTTTTGATAATGATGATATTGAAAATAATAAAGATAATTCAATTTAATTAAATTATAAAAATTAAAATAAAAGATTATAATCATATTGTTAAATAAGTATTTAAAATATAAATTGATTTTTGGGAAATATTTTTATAAATAATATTTATATTTAAATAAAAATAAATTTTAATTAAAAAAATAAAAATTATTTATATCATTCTTTTTTATTTTACAAATTGTAAAAAATTTGAAAATAAAATAAAATATTATTTAGGAGGTTTAATAATAACACAAGATTTATTTAATTCTTTCATTTGATTAACAATAAAAGAATTTGAAGTTATATCAGAATAAATATTTCTACTATTATCATTTGGGATATTTTTATTTTTAAAATTACTCATATTATCTTTATTCTCTTTTTCATTTTCACATTCTCCACAAAAAAAAATAATTTTAATTTCATTTTCAAAAACATTAAGTTTTTGAACAATAACAGAAAATAAATCAATTTTTAAAAAATCAATAATAGGAATATTAAAAGAATTCATAAAAACAAAATGATCTTTTTCATATTCATCACTTCCTTTTGGAGGAATTAAATAAATAATATTTTTTAACTCATATATTTTTTTACTAAATTTCTGAATAATATTTTTATTTTTATTATATTCTTCATTATCTCTACTTGTAGGAACACTTCCATCATCATCATCATCATTATTATTTGAAAGATTATTATTATTAATATTATTTAAATTTGTATTATTAACATTTAAATGATTATTATCATTATCATTATTATTATTATTTTCATAATATTCTATTCTATAAGAACCAATTTTTCCATCTAAACCACTTGTATAAATATCATATATTTTATATTGATTTTGATTATTTAATTTAATTGTTGTATTCTTTCTATAAATATTATTTCTTTTTTCATCTGAATTTTTATTATGTGAATTTATCCAATGTTTAATAATAATTTCTTTTTCAACTTGGATAAAAATATTTTTCTTATTCCTATTAATAGAATTAATTCTATTAATATCACTAGTAAAATTAATTAAATTACTATAATTACCAATTGATTCATGTAATTCAAAAACAATTTTACTAATATAATTATTATGACCTTCTAAACAAGAAATAATATTTTGATTATTTAAATCTATAATATAAGCATTATTATCTTGAGCTCCTATTCCTAATAAATTTCCATCATAAGAAAAAGAAATTGAATTGATTGTTCCAAAATTTGATTTAAATTGAGATAATATTTTAAAGTTATATAATGACATTAATCTTACTTTTCCTTTGTTTAAAGCTAATATTAAATATTTATTCTTATATACTGAAATAAAATTTATTTTTTCTTCTTCTTTTCTATTTGAAAATATTAAACATGTTAAAATATTAATTGTTTGGTTTTGAAATTTATATAAAGAATATGTAAAAGAAAGTTTTCCATTTTCTTTACATTCAAAATCTATTATTATAAAATTTTTGTTTTTTTCATTTTCTTCTTTATACTTTTTTTTAAAATATTTATCTTCATTTTGAAATTTTAAAATTGATAATATTAATTCATTATTATTAATACAATTTTTAGAATAATCTATTTGAATTATCATATTATTTGATAATAAAATATACATGTTATTATTATCTGAAATATTTGGAATAAAAAAATCTTTTACTTGAATTTTATCAATTTGAGAAATATCAAAAATTAATCTTATATTATTATAATCTTCTTTTTTTTTATTATCAAATTTTCCTAAAAAAATTTTTTTTTTAGTTAAAAGTATATAACAAATATCATTATTTTTTGAATTTAAAAAAAATTTATATTTCAAAAAATCATCTGTATTTAAATTACAATTATTTTTTGATTCTTCTAATTCTTCTTTATAAGTTTTTGGATTTTTAATTCTTTGAAATTGAATTAATCTATTTTGACATAATAAAAATATTAACATTTTTAAATTTTCATTATAATTTTCTTTTTGATTTGCTTCGTTTTTATAATTTATCATTGAGAAAAAATTTATTATTTTTTGACTTTGAAACGTTAAAGTTTTAAAAGAATTAAATTTGAAATGTTTATTATTTGAACTTAAAGAAAATGTCAATTGATTATTATTATTTTTTCTCATATTTAATTAAAAAAAAATAATAATAACTTTTGTATTTTTCTTAAAAAAATAAAATTCACAATAGAAAAAAATTAACATTAATTTTTACATAAATATAAAAGAAAAAAATAACTAAACAAACATTTACCCTTAAAATTGAAATATACTTTATTTTTTATTATATCATTGTCAGATTTATTTCCTTTTTATCAAAAAGCCAAAACTCAAAAAATACGTAAAAAAAAAATAAAAAACATTAAAATAACCTAAAAAAAAATTAAACTCTAACACTTAAATAAAAATAAGAATATACAGGTTTATGATCACTCATTAAAACATTTTGCATACTATTATATTCTTTTTGTTCAACATCAAAAACATTAAAACTAGTTTCTCTCTTAATATATAAAATTCTATCAGTCCAAGCAGGTTGTTTATTAATATTATCATATTCAAATTCATCAGTATTATTTTTATATTTAAAAGTAGGTAAAAATTTAATTTTTCCTTCTTTAAATCCTAAAACACTTTTAATTTTTTTTCTTTCAAAAGTTAATTGATCAAATTCTAAATATTTTAAATAATTAATTTTAATATCATTAATATTAATCAAAGCATTATTTAATCTATAATTTAAATCTCCCATAAAAACAATAAAATCTAAATTTAAATAATGAGGATTCATATTCTGCATAATATATTCTAAATTATCATTTCTTTTTTCAGAAAATTTTTTATTTGCTGCTAAATGACTATTAATAAACATAATATTAATATTATAAAAATTAAACCAAATTCCAACTGCTCCTTTATTTCCTAATAAATTATTTGCTCCTGTTTTTATTGTATTATAATTAATATGTTTTATTTCTTCTTTTAAATTTTTTTTTATAAATATTATCATATTTATTGCTGCTAATGTCACTGATAATAACATTTCATATTCATTTCCAAAAAATAATTTTAATTGATTTTCCCAAATTGATTTATCTGAATAAAATAAACTTTTAAATATACTTCTTAAACATTCTTGAGATCCTATTACATATATATCATAATTTTTTTCTTTGTGATTTTTTAGTAATTTATTTATATCTTCATTTGATGGAGTCTGACCATGCATATTCCATGTTAAACAACATATATTTTTTGTTATTATTTTTGTTTTTATTTTTTCTTCTTTTCTTTTTTCCATTATTTTATTTTTATTTTTTTAATATTATTTTTTTGAAATTATATATTTTTTTAATTTATAATAAGTTTTTTTTAATATTTTTTTAAAAATTAATTATGTCAAGTTTACCAACAAATGATATAAATGAAAAATATTATGATCATAATCACATATCAAACAATACAAATTTCTATTTAACATATCATGAAAAATATATAAGTTTATTATTCATATTATTTTTTTGTTTTGGTTTCTTAGCATACTTCCTATTTAATCTTTCGAAGAAATTTTTAATAAATGGAGAAAAGTTTTTTGACTCAAAAGCAATAAGTCAAAAATACAGTATAACAAAAAATTTAGCAATAGCATGTTTACTTCGTTGTGCATCAATAACATATATAATAATATGTGAAAATAAAACAGGATATGACATATTATCATTTTTTAATTATTTATGTCATTTAATTCCAAGTTTTATTTTCATAACAATATTTTATTATTACATTCAATTTCTAATAGAAAAATATTATGAAATGTTAACAAAAAAAAATCAAATTTTTTTTGCTCCAACAATTCAATTTTTTTTATATTTAATATTTGCAATAGTATCATTAATAGGAATAGCATGTTTAAGTACACGTAAATTTAAAGTTTTTTATTATATGTCAGATTGTATATTATGTATATTATGCATGATATTAGGAACAATATATTTAATATATGGATGTAAAATAGCAGGTTATTATTCAAATTATACTTATTTAGATTCTCAAGAAAAATTTTTAATTTATCAAAGAATTCTTTTAATTTCTTCAATTGTTGGTTGTACTCATTTAATCAGAGGATTCATTAATTTCTTTATTTCAATTGGATGGTTTAAAGAAATTTATCCAACTTTCATGGAAGTAAATATTTGGGATTTTCTTGTTTTTTTCACTTGTGAATGTATTTCTTCTTTAGTCATTGGATTTTCTAAAAAAGATAAAAGAAGAGATTTTGTTGATAGTGATATAGAAAATTTTGAATTCAGTTCTAGTAGTAATAATAAAAATTTCAGTAAAGTCAGAATAGGAAGTTTAAGTGATAAAAGCTCCAGGAAAGATGCTTTTGTTTCTGATTTAGAAGATCCTTTGTTAAATAAGTTTGAAAATGAAAAAAAGTTTTAAATATGGTTTATTTATTTTGTTTTATTTTTTTGGTTAATTTATTATTATTATTTTAATATTTAATGAGTTAATATTCCTCCAATGGAATAATTTTAATTGATAGTGATATTAGAAAGAGTAAAAATAGAAATAAGAAAAGAGAATAATAATATAATTCAATCATGTTTATCAAGATTAATAATTCAAGCATAATAATAATTTATGTTATTAATTTAAATAAGGAAAAGATTTTAATAGAGAATGATTTAATTTAATGTTGAGAATAAAAATTAATATTAAAAATATAAAAAAAAAATTTATATATTTTTTTAAATTTATTTTTAAATAGTTTTCATTTATTGTTTAAGTTTAAATAAAAAAAAATTTAAATTAATCTAAATCAATGAAAAGTAGATTTTAATATTTTTCCAAAAATTTCATCATTATCATAAACGAAAGCAACATATTCATAAAAATTAGCAAAAATTTCAAAATCAACAAAATTATCATTAATATTTGGATTTAATAAATCAAAATTAATTTCAAAGCAATCAATAAATTCAAGTAAATTTTCTTCTTCATTTTTTTTCCCAGAAATAACTTCAGGATGATTTTTAGCATCATATTTTTTTTTAATATATTCAATTGGTACTCTTTCATTTTCATTAATATCTAATTTTGAAAAAGCATCTTCAACATAATTTAATTTTGTATCATTTAATTCTTTTTTAAATTCTCTTATAAAAAGAGGAAAATCTAAATATTTATCTTTTTTAAATTTATTAAATATTTCATTATATTCAAAATCATTTAATGAAATATGTTGTGATTGGAAAATATTTTTTAAGTCATTTAATGTAATTTTATTTGTATTTGGGCATGATAAAATAAATTGTCTATGTAAATATAATAAACCTCTTATTCCTCTTGACTTTAATTTTTCTTTAAATTTTTCTAAAACATTATTATTATTATAACCACTTCTACTTCCTGGTCTTTGATAATTTGTTCTTGCTTCATTTTGTACACTATAATTATCTTCATTAGATTTATTATTATAATTATTATTATTATAGTTATTATTGTTTTGATTGTTAAATTGCCTATTTTTACTTCTTAAATTTGAATTTTGAGGATTTTCATTTCCTTTTTGACCGAATGTAAAGTTAAAATTGTTTCTTATATTATTATCATTCTCATTATTATAATCCCTTTCTCTCCATTCATTTCTTAATAATGCTATAAAATTATTATCATTTTCAATTAGAAATGAAATAAAATGATAAAATTCAATTATTTCTTCTTCATATAAATTATCATTTTTAACTCCTTTAAAAGCATAATGAAATAATTCTAAGCAATCAAAGAAATCAATTTTATTTTCTCCTTCATCAGAAATAAAATAATTATTTTCAGCACAATAAATTTCTTTAATAAAATCAATATTAATTGGTTTATAAAATTCATTACTTTTATTATAAATGAATTGACAAACTTTTCTAATTTCATCTTGTCTTTTTTTATTTAGAGAAAAATTAGATATATCCTTTAAGAATTTTAAATAATATATTATATTATTTTCATTAGAACCATATTCTTTAAATAATTCATTAATATCTGAATTTGAAACATTAATATTAAATTCTTGGAAAACTTTAGAAAAATCATATTTTGAATTTGTTCTTGTATTATTATCATAATGTTTAAATTGTTTAATAAAATTAAATAAAGTTTTCCTTCCATATCTAATTAAACTATTTCTTAATTTATTAATAATATTATTAATTTTATCTTGATTAGAATTATTATATTTATCATTATTATAAAATTTATTTGGTTTATTACTTGATTTGAATTGATTAACATCATTATTAAACTCTCTTTCATTATTATAATTTTCATTTGGATTATCTAATTCAAATAATAATTCTCTTAATTGTTCATCACTTTCAATTCCATAACCAATATATTTAATAAACTTTTTCATATCATTTAAATTCATTGGTTTATCAATTGAAGCTTTTGTAACATATTTATAATTATTTATAAATTTCATAAATAAATCTTTTCTAGGATCATCATTTGGAGTATTCATATATAAATTTCTAATATCATTTAAAGAAATATTATTTTTTTCATTATTTGTTAAATTATAATATATATTTTCTGCTAAAATTTCTCTTTTTCTAGTAAAAAATTTATCAAATAAATCATCTAAAATTTTATTATAATAAACTAATCCATTTGAAAAAAGTTGATAATCTTGAAAAATTGATTGAATTTCATTAGAAGTTAATTTTAAATTACTTTCATTTAAAACATTTAAAAAATCATCAATAGTCATTTTATTAGCATTATTATAATCAACAATTTTTAAATTTTTAATTAAATTAATTAAAGATAAATTACCTCCTTTATTAATTAAATATTTATTTAAAAGAGTAGGGAAATCATTAGAAGATAAAGGAACATTATTTGGATTTTGATCTCTGTTTTTTAAATTAAATATATCATGACAAAAATTTTTATAATTAATTAAACCTCTTTTCTCTTTATCAAAGTAATTAAATATTTTTTCAATATCTGTTATTTTTGATAAAGATACTCCAAGTTTATCATTTGCTTTTATAAAATTTTGAAGATTACAAGTTTGACTTCCATCTAAATCATAAAATTTAAAAAAAGAATATAATATTTGTTCTTCTGTTTTATTTGGTATCATTTTTAAATCAATTTTATTCTTTAGTTCTATTATATATCTAAATCTTTTTATTTTTTATTTTTACCTTCTTATTAAAGAATCTGTCATTTTTTTATATGAAATAAATTTATTATTATTCATAATTTATTTTGTTTATTTATTAATTATATATTTTAATTTTATAAGAAAAAAATTATATTTTATTTTCTTTAATTTTATATGAATTTATATTTTTATTTTCAAAATAATTTCCATTTAAATTATGATTTAATTTATTTTTATTTGAACTAAAATTTCTTTTTAAATTATTCATTTCTATATTATTATTAAATGACATTAAATAACTTATATTTAATTTTTGTTCATCATAAAAATTATTTATATTTCCAGTTCCATATTTTTCATGATTAATCCATTTTTTAATATCATTTTCATCAAATTTTTTTTTTCTTGATGGAATATTATAATTTTTTAATATATTTAATTGGCTTATACTTGTTTTTTTAGATTCAATTAAATTTTTATTTTTTTCCTGTCTTAACATATTAATATTACTTCTATTTGAATTTAATGGTCTATCAAAATGAGTAATAATATTTAAAGAGTCAAAAATATTTTTTTTTGATTTATTTACTTTTTTTTTCAGATTATTTCCTTTTAATATATTCATATTATTATTATTAGTATTAAACGATTCAATCTCTTTATATAATTTTTTAATTTTTACTAAATGAGATTCATTAATTTTTGTTTTATTTACATTTACTTCATTATTAATTTTTCTTTCAGAAAAACATCTTAAATCAGTTAAAATATTTCTATTATTTTCCCTATTATTCTTCAAATTAATTAAATTATACACATCCTCATATTTCTTATTTCTCTTAACTAAATTTACTAAACTTCTCATACCATATTTATTTTCATCTTCAATAATTCCCAATTTATAATTCCTTCCTTTTAAAATCTTTTTTTTTTTCATATTCAAAAATTAAAGAAATTAAAAAATAAAAGTTATTTTGTATTTTATATATATTAAATAAAATCTTTATTTCCATTATTTAATATTTTCATTTTAAAATTTAAATTTTTGGAAAATGAAACAATGAAAAAAAATAATGAATTTAAATAAATGAAATCTAATTAAAACATATAAAATTTATTATATATAAACCGCTCAAAAAAGGAAAATAAATAATTATTTAAATAATACTTTTTAAATTTTAACTTTTAGATATAAAAAAAATGCATAAAA